>MDTC01062200.1_pt1 | contig 11439 bp, 5 predicted proteins | sample 811181 | NCBI WGS metagenome assembly MDTC01 (sample SAMN05326644, study PRJNA326480) | marine metagenome | isolation source: seawater | place: Pacific Ocean: North | collected 2011 | reverse complement strand
CTGACGGCCCCCAGCCGCCAAGTATAGGCCAAGCTAACCCACGAGCCCAGGAATAAAACTACTCACTCGGTGCACTGAATGGTGCAACCTCTTGAATAAGGTCCAAGTGTCCGATATACATTCTTCGGCAACAGTATCTGTCAAAGCCAACCTGATCAAGCGCATCGGATACCTCGGTTCCCGAAGCGACTTTTTCGTTGAATTCTTCCCACTTGTGTGCGATTACCACGCCACAGCTGAAACACCTTACTGGAATTATCATATTTCACACCTCATCGATAGGACTTTTGTTTCTTTCGGCGAGCACCACGTCCAAGTTGATGCTTTGGTTCTTTTCTTCTTGGGTCATTAACTAGTAAGCTTCTGTCGAATCTAAGATACTCATCTCTAAGATCTTCATCTTGGCCCGCAGCGCCGCCGTTGTAGAGGACAAGTCCTCTGGCAATCGCCGTGCGTATGGCATCGGTTTGACCCATGATACCGCCTCCGGTAGTAGTGATATTGATGTCTACCTTGGCTAGTCTATTCATTGCATCAGCGATAACTAGTGGTTCCATGGCTTTGCGTCTTGCCAACGAGGGCTGGAGGATTTCGATTGGTTCGCTGTTGACTCTTACTCTACCTTTGCCTGCCTTTACAGTGGCTCTTGCGATAGCTGTCTTGCGTTTTCCTGATGATTCTACTGCCTTACTCTTCTTCTTAGCCATCATTGGTCACCTCCGTTCCACCTGTGGCTTGGTGCGCCTAGATTGTGACTGATGTCGCCAAGTGATACAAATCTTTCAGGAACGCCTCGGCGAATTTTGCTGTCATCCCCGCGCTCATGGCCATCGGGTAAGTCACCATCTAAGTGACTTGGGCAACCAATCTCCACACGCAAGTTACGCAGTGCTCTTCGACCACTGCTCTTTGATTGATATGGCAACATACCTCTTACTGCTCGCTTCAGTATCATGTCAGGCATTCTGGGAAAGAATGGTCCCTTTCTTGCATGATTTAACTTATACTTCTCTTGATAGTTGTTGAATACCGAGGTTTTACTACCAGAAACTATTGCTTTTTCGGCATTGACGATAATTACCTTGTCATCTCTATCTTCGCGCGCCGCTTTTAGCAGTATGTCGGCAGTTGCCGATGCTAATCGGCCAAGAATCATGCCGTCCGCATTAAACACAAAGGTCTTCTCAGCCAAGGATAACAACCCCCTTGCCTGATGGGTTTTCGTTCATAAGCTCACCATAGGTCATTATTCGACCTCCGGCGGCTTCTATCTTCTCACGAGCACCATTGCTAACACTGTAGGCGGCGACCGTGTGGTTACTGGAGACTTCCCCACTACCGAGTAATTTGCCGGGCACGAGGATTGTTGCACCCTCTGGGGCATGGCGGCTTACTCTGCTAAGGTTAGGCTGGGCCCAGTTCTTGCGACTTTTGGAGAGTCGCATTGCCACATCTCGCCAAACAGCGGAACCGGTCTCGCGAGACTGGGCTTTCAGTTGGTTGATTACGTCAACTAACTGAGCGTTTGTCTTGCTATTTGGGTTACTCATTTGACTCCCTCGATGCTTTGAAGCATGCTGGCGAATCGCCAACCCATTATCAAAGCACCGACGCGTTCCGGGTTAGAAAACACGCGAATATCGCGCCTATTTGCTATTACTCATAGAGAATATCGCCTTTAGCGTCCAACAACTCAACCGTCAAACCAGCAGCTCTACTTTGAATTATTATTTCATCATGAAGCGTATCTGAAAAATCATCCAATGCACCCAATGCAGTCGCACCGACAACATCGGTCAGCTGATCGATGAGGTGATTCAACACACAACTAACACCATACGCTTGACCTGCTCTAAAAGCATGGTCCACGCCTCCGACTTCTGGGTCCTCAGCCTTCATCCGCAACATGACCTGCTGCGAGTAAGCAACTAAGGCTCCATAGATTGATTCGATTATCTGCGCAGCTTCGAGATCCCCGAGTAACATTTGCGCTTCACTCAGTGCAACTCTGACCGCCTGCCCATATGTTGCGTGAGCGGCGATTAGGTCTGCAGTTTCTTTTTGCATAGCTTGGTCGATTAGGTTCTTCCAGTCTTCCATAGACAAGCCACAGCACATTCGCACCTTGAAGGTTCGGAATAAATCAACGTAATTTTATTTCAAATCTTAAAGTTAGAATCCTCGCCATCAACGATGCCAGCTTGCCTGATTGAACCGTCAGCCGCAACAAATTCACCTGCTTTTGTTTGATTGTTGTAGAGATTAACATCATCAAATCGCTTGACTAGCATGCCTTCACCAAGTGCCACTGTCAAGGATTGCTGTATCATTCCCAGCGTTGATACCGCACGATCTCGGTGGCTTGCGTCTATGGTGTGATCGGAATATCTTGCTTCCTCAAAAATCGTGAGGAAAGCATCCAGTTGCTCGCTTGGAACCATGTCGAAAGCCTTTCTGACCGCCGCTTCAAATTCTCTAGTAGTCTCGTAGACTTTCTTCATGAAGCCGTGCTTCCTGAAGTGCCTGACTAAATTCTTGTAGCAGTCAAAAATTGCCGCAATAAATTCGTTACTCGCCTCTAACTGCAACATAGTGTCTGTTAAGATACCGCGTAAAGCTTGGACCTGCCGTCTTGCTTGAGTACGCTGGTAGTATGCCGCACCGCCGATTATTAACGCCATCAATATAATCACTAATGCCATGGTATTCTTTGGAGTGAAGAATCCGGTATCTGAACTAGCAGAAATTGGTTCACTCCACTGAATCTCATGCGAAATATTGTCTTGAGATGGTGCAAAGAACGTCGAGCCTGGATAATAGGCAATGATACGCCACAATCCCTGACACGGTTGTCCCTCACAAGTTCGCCCGTCGAATGCCCATTCAAAGCCTGCAATACCTTGCTCATTAGTCACAGAGCGATTTTCACCGTCAGTAACCCACTCGCCATCGTTCGAGAAATATTGGCGAAGGAAGAATACTTCCTCGTTTTCAACTGCAAGGTCTAACCTGTCTCTAAGTAACGCAATCTCACCAATAACAGGGTCGCCTTCAGTCAATCCGTTACTACCAGTGTAACTCCATATTTGTTGAACTTGTATGTCGACCCTCGACCTAACAAGTATGTCAACGTCCATAAACGAACCATTTAGCGACTTATCAGCATCTCTAGCGCAACCGCCGTAATTACTCAAGTCTTCAGTTGGCTCGTATGCGACTCGTAAGACCCGGAAACCTTCGGTTTTGCCGCCGGTGGTTTCAACACCACGCAGTGTCGGATTCTGTTGTGGATCGCCACTAAACCAATTTATTGTGCCACGGTCATCTAATGCCTGACTAGTTCTAATTCTCGCAATCGGCCTGACGTTTTCTTCTGGATCAAGATAGATATTGAGACACTTGTCGCCAACTGGGTCGCCATTGCTTTGTTTTAGCACTGCGTCTATGTGGAATGATTCTTTCAAGAAGAGGCGATAATATTCGGTTCCGTTAGGCGCTAACCACTTATCTGTTGTCGACTTAAACGGTCCTACGTCTGTTATTGACAGTGTCGAGTTAGAAAATATTTGGTAAGTCAGAGGCAAAGTCTTGGATTTGTAGCGATACTGATCTCTATTCTGAGAATCAAGTGCAGAATAAATGATGTTGATATCAGCTTGCCCAGCTTGAACGCCTTCAATGTCGCACTCAATGACGAAGATGCCGAACTCGTCAGTTCTTACATCATCACACTTAGTTATCTGATTGTTAGGATCATTTTTCATGGTATACTGCGCAGAAACGATTCTACTGGTTAGATTATTGCCAAGTTCATCATAGAGTCGACCACTCAATATCATGGGTTTGTCCTCATACTGATTGGTTTGTGGGTCAAACTCGCCAGTGTAGACTATTTCTTCATCTGGCGCATCTATGAAAGTGGTACCGATTAGGTTGAAGCCGTTCTCAATATTTGGCATGAAAACGCGGAACTTCTCATTGTTTGGTACGAAACTGCATGAATCCCATGCGCCACCGAGTGTCCTGATGTCCAAATCATCTGAGAATGGTTGACATCCTTCATTGGGTAGGCTTTCTTCATACCGTAAGATAACATTCACAGGACCAAAGCCATCTGGCAAGAAACCGGCGGGGTCTTGAGACAATTTGGCGGGAGTCAAGGGTAGAATATCTGCTCGTAAGCAACCGACTGATTCAAGTCTGCTAACCACTCCATCTTTATTGGTATCCCAATCGGAGAATTGGTCGTTGTTACCGTCATAGTAACACAGATGTGAGTCACCCGCACCAGGGATTGGCTCTGGCAAGGTAAGCTGTCCAGCGCCTTGCGGTGCGATGGTTGCTACCAATTGCCGATAGGTATTACCTTGGAAATCAGTTCCTTCAAAAATAACGTCAACTAGACCGCCGGTTGGTGCCTGAGCACCGTTGAGATTCACCGGCGTTATGCCGGGGTCATTAGCACCGTCGTCTGTTATTTGAGCCACGAAATTCCATGAATCCCCGCTCACTCTGAAATTACCGAATTCTTCCTGAACCTGCCGCGGCAACAAATCAGTTACCGAAATGTTGGTCCGTGATATCACCCAGATATACTGACTGACAGATGAGCCTTTGAGTAATTTCGAGCCTGGATATTCAAACTCTAAGGTAAAGTTGCCGAGTGAGTCGGTGCTGTTGATCGTGAATGGCACTTCAAAGAAACCGTTTTCATCAGTGTAATTTACTCCGGATCTGCCATCAAACGACCATGTGTAATTAACTGGGGCATTTCTAACTGGTTGGAGCGAATTATCGACCAACTTTGCCTGAATCACAGTACTGGTGTTACGGTATAGTCGTGGCGTTGAAGTCATCTGGAAATCGGTTGTTCCAATAACGGTTATGTTGATGTATGCACCGGTTGGAGATAGCGTGCTGGTGTTGCCTGTGAAATAGAATGCTGAGTTAGTAAAGTCTACTCTAGTACCGTAGGTTTTCGCAGTGTATTGGCTCAGCCAAGTGAAGTTATAATCATAAACAGCATCACAAGAAGAACATGCTTGAGTTGGTTTAGAGGTGAACTGAGTTTCTTGTTGCCCGATAAATAGACCGTTACCATCTACATCAATTTGCAGAGTTATTGGGTCTTCAACCCAAGGCGCTAGCGTCCGATTACTAACCGTTCCAACGACTCTGAACTCTTCACCAGTGTTCATTTCTGGGACTATTTCACACCTAACCGCACTGTTGGGATCGCTTGGATCTACTGCACCACACGGAGGGAGATTGGAGTTGCCTCCGTTAACTAGCGAAATCGACCAGTTATTATCATCGGTATCGATGAATGGTCGAAGCAGTGCGGCTTCACCGGTCAGACTAGCAGGGTCCCCGTCCCAATTCGTTGGATATGGTTTGATCGCCGAGACCTCGTTGTAGTTCAAGCCTGCGGCAACCAAAGCATCAGCATGGAATAAGGTTGCCCAGTTACCAAAGGTTCCGTCACCGTTGTTGATGGTCTTATCGAAATAGTATACTGGGTTAGTTCCAGGGACAAACATCGTTCCGTCAATATTCATGCGATGCATTACCCTAACATTTTCTGGCTCGGTTTCATCACCGTATAGATATGGGAATGGCCACTCATCGGCAAGCTCGGGTAAGGCCTGTCCTGTGACTAAGTAATCTCCTGCTGGCAATTCTGTATTTGTATACAAACTAGTGAAATTTCCAGTTACCGGATCGCCCGTGACAGGATCGGTAACTACTACATGCCGCTTGGTTAAATCATCCCAGATAATTTCTTCATAGCCTCCTGGAATTTGCCCCGGTCCATTGTCTAGACTTGCATTCAACCTTATCTGACGCCATGTGCCGGAAATTCCAACATCTTGGACGAACGTTACTGATGCGAAACCACGATTGTCGGTTCGATAGCCGTTATTGTCCAAACCTGAGAAATTTGTTGGTGCAGATAGGTTGCCAAACGGCCCCCCACGCACGGTAAATGTGATTGGAACATTGCTAATTAACTTGGTATAATCGCCTCGTTCTGTATCAGCAGTATAATGAGCCCAAAAGTCAATCTTGAACGGTTGTTCGCTGCTCTTGAAAGCGCCTATAGGCGCAATATTAGCCGTAAGATTGGCTTCAGCACCAACAAAGTAAGCCTGAGACTCTGCGCCATTAAAGGCAAATAGTTCGGTTACTTCGGCATAGACCTTGTAGGTATTACTGTCACCAACTGTTAGCATTTCTGGATAAATGTACTGATTGTATGTAAAATTACCAAAATTGTTGGTTGGTATGTAAATTGATTCTATCGCTTTGGTTCCGTTATTTGCCCACTCGATGTTGATCTGAACTGGGAAGTTTGGTGCGGGCTCAAGTTGGCTGGTAACTGGATTAATCCATTGCACACTACCCGAGAAGCGCTGAGGCGTGGTAGCATCAATCCACAATGTTGAGGGAGCATCCAAGGTAATGAGCGTGAATGCTTTGTCATCTTTATCTAGGTCACAGTCGTTATCCGAGTCCCAATCGCTAGCAGAATATTGTGTTCCACTCGTGTCAATACAGAATTCCCCTTCTTCTAAATGATCAAAGTCAACGTCTTCTCGAGTATCATTATCATCATCGTTGTCGATTGCATCCGGACCCGTTGAGTTATCATTTGGATTCGCTAGAGCTTCTCCATCACCGAAGTCGTCGTGATCCCATGGATTAGTGGAATTTCTGTCAAACCTTATCGGCCAAACTAGGATCTCATCTTTGTCTTCCATGCCGTCTTCATCATCATCCTCATCTATGTCGTCTCGCAATCCATCATTATCATGATCGAAGGCCTGAGTTAAAGAAACCAACAATTCAACGTCATTTGTCAAACCATCAGCATCCCAATCATCATCAGCCCAATTTGATATGTTGTCGTTGTCGTGGTCCCACGGTGATTGCTCCTCGCCGGTGAAACAACCGGGGATTAGTTCCTGAGTCCAATCATCAATTCCGTTGTTATCATCATCATAATCTTCTGCGTCCGGAACGCCGTCATTGTCATTATCGACATCGTAATATCTTGGATTTTGATAACCTTGCGTCATTTCACCACGGTCCCAAACAGCTTGGAAGAAGCCGTCATCATCTGCATCAGCGTCATTTCCGTCATCATCATTATCATCGCAATTTGTTCCGGTGAAGAATGAGGCGCCTTGAGGCAGATTGATGTTTGCATCGTCATCGAGGTCATCATTGGTGTCCATGTCGAAGTAGTCCCATATGCCGTCGTTATCGTCATCTATGTCGAACCAATCGAAAACCCCATCAGCATCGTCGTCGATATCTATGGTATTGTTGAATCCGTCACCATCAACATCCTCGTCAACTTCATTCTCAACAATGTCTGCACCCATTTCGTCTGGGAAGTCTTGAACTGCCCCAGTATCTGAATTCCAGTTCCAGCCTTGAACGCCAAGTCCGAGGCCCATCCAAACTAAGAAAGCATCCCTACTGTTTGCGATTTGGCTGTAAGTGATTCCTGCGTCAATGGTTCCATCACCGCCATAATCATAGTGATAACAACCGCCTTGAGCACCCGGAGTGCAACTCCAATTGTTAGAGGGCCCGCCAGCGGTTTGCCCTTGGTCTAAGCCGATGTCTGGTCGTGTTGAAAACGGCAATCCCAACTGCGCATTTACTCCATTCAATGGCATTTGATAGGCAAACGCATAGGTGTAACCACAAGAAAATCCAGTAGCAAAATTACCAGCGGTGTAACCACAGGTCGTGAGGTTAAACGTGCCGCCCATTTTCGGATCGTTCACGTCCATTATTCCATCATTCCCTTCATCCTGATCCCACCAATTAGGCAGTCCATCACCGTCTTGATCCGTATCAAGGCCGTTGATTAGTGAGTCCCCATCGGTATCTATGTCCCATTCATTACCGCCATTGCGAGAATTCCAGCGAGCAAACAAGAACCAGTAGAATTCTGGCACCTCTCCTGGTGTGACTGGTTGGGTTGTAGCATCATAACCATTGTAATTAATCATCATAGCATCAAATGGGTTGTGTTGAAATACCATTTTCCAATAATCTGAACCATTATCAGAATAGCCTTGACCGTCTGAGCTACCATCCAAATCCCCGCCATCATCAACTGGATAAAACGGACGATAAAAGGCGTCGGTTTGGTCAAAGTCAACTACTCCACAATTGCCGTCATCGGGGTCATACAAATCAGATAATCCATCATTATCATCATCCCAATCAATGCTATTCTCTAAGCCATCGCCATCAATATCTGAATCTATATCATTAGGGCCGTCATCTCTGTACAGCGCACCATTAATGAGATGCAAATCATTGTCATTATCAAAATCACAATCCCAGTCGATATCCAGAATATCGATAATTCCGTCATTATCATCATCAATGTCATCCCAATTAGATATTCCATCGCCATCCCAGTCATTAAACTGAGAATACGAGGCTCGTCTAGATGTGCATCGAGGATCAGGGTTTACTGGGATTGGGTTAGCTTGTGTTGGGCAATTCCATGAGGCTACATCGGCGCTAGAATCTAGCGGGAACGAGTCGTTTTCATTTTGAATCTGGTCATCGTCTAAATCATACTCAAAATTTGCTTGGTCGCCACTCACTGCGATATTAGCTAGATTATCTGGGTCGGGAGTCCCCCCCATATCTGGGTCTAACCAATCATAGATTGCATTGTAATTTTGGTCAAACGGACGCAACCGATCATCGTCTAAATCTCCATCATAATCCATTTCACAATCAATACCCGGGACCCCATCTGTATCGCCACCCGGGGTTTGATAGGAACCTGTGTCGTTGTTGCGATTGTAATCGTTGAGCCCGTCATTGTTGAAATCAACTACAACACAGACATCCGGAATGAAATCATTGTCATCATCTGGGTCTGACATGTCGAGAATGCCATCGTTATCATCATCGGTATCAGAACTGTCCGGAATGCCATCATTGTCGTTATCTGGGTCAAGGAAATTAGGAATCCCATCATTGTCGAGGTCCCCGTCAAAAATCTGAGTAAAAGCTGGTGTGCCTTGAGCGGTTATTGTGGCATCTTCGAATAGTGGATAGTATCCAGATGCGGTGGCTTGAGGCCCATTTACTCGATTCTGTTCCCAGGCGAGGAAGTCTACACCGCCTGAGTATGCAATGTAATCATTCAGTAACCACTCTTTTGCCGGATCGACATCTTCGCCAGTATCGCCCATTCTGGTCTGAACTGAAGCGTTGTATGGGTCACGGTCCTCAATGTCTGGAATTCCATCATTATCGTCGTCCTCGTCGAAATAATCTTGGATTCCATCACTATCTAGGTCACAAGGCCATTTGAACTGGTCTATTCTACCATCGTTATCATCGTCTTCATCATAGCGGTCAGCACCAGAGCCATCACTATCTTCATCGGTTACTCCATCATTATCGTGATCCATTGGGTTCTGATCTGCTAGATACAATGGCCCAACCGGGTCTCCTGTCCATGGATGGATAATGTTAGCATCAAGATATCGATCTGTTGAAACATTGATTGGATCTAATCCTTGTGCTTCAAGGGCATCTATATCCAAAGGTCCCTCCAAGATTCCATCATTGTCATCATCCCAGTCATCGACATCCGGGATCCCATCATTATCATGATCTAATGGGTCTGTTCCGAAACAACCATCAAATCGCTCCAGTAAATCATAAATTCCATCATTATCATCGTCAAGATCATTCAGATCACTGATTCCGTCGTTATCGTGGTCTTCTTTGTTAGACTCCTCTAAGAACACCGAATAAGTATTTGACAAGGCGGAAAGAGCCGACATGTCGCTAATCACTCCAGAGGCAACCCCCGGATCTGTCCACATTATGTCGTGAAGGGCCGGGTGAGGTTGAGCAGGTAACTGATTGAAATCAACCAGCGTGCCTTGGCCTGAAACATCGCCGCCTTGGGTTACTATCTGTGCTTCGAGAATCTCTCCATCGTCGGCGATTCCGAAACTAGGTATGCTCTGCTCATTGGATGATTCGTGTGCCAGTAGAGAAATTGTCGTACTTGATATCATTAGAAATACCATAAGTAATGATAATGTCAGTTTTCGGCGACTTTCGGTTCTATTGTTTAATTTCTTGATTTGCATTGCTGCACCCCGATATTTTGCCAACGAGGTATGGTATATCAACGCGATAGGTCTTATTACGAGTTTAGTATCAACTCGTTGGATAAGTATCATCGCCAAAATACGAATAAAAAAAGGTCCTCCAGGGGGCTAACCCCCCAGAGGACCAATAACTGATTATTATCAGTGAAATAATCTCAGACTTTTACTCACAGTTCGAGTTCATCAATGATGCCGTCATTATCGTCATCATCGTCTATATGGTCGTCAATGGCATCGTTGTCGTGGTCAAACTGACCGGTGTAATCATTGCCATCATTGTTTTCAAACCAATCAGACAGACCGTCGTTATCGTCATCTGTGTCAATCATGTCAACTATCCCATCATTATCGTGGTCATAGCGATAACCAGTTGATGTTGGACCGCCAATTTCCTCAGTGTCAAGGATATTATCATTGTCATCGTCTAGGTCATCTGCATCATTCAAACCGTCATTGTCATGGTCGCGAGTGCGATCTTCGCCCGCATCCATAACGCCGTTGTCGTTCAAATCTTCCCAATCATTGCGATTGTCAATTCCATCATTGTCGATGTCAAGATCAACACTATCAGAAATGCCATCATTATCATGGTCGTAGATGTCTGTGTTTTGATTGCCATCGGCAACCTCTTCCTGATCGTCTATACCATCACCGTCATCATCATTGTCCTCAGCATCGTTGATGCCATCATTGTCATGATCTTCTGGGTTGGCGTCAATATCGTCTGGAATGCCATCATTGTCGTCATCATTGTCGACGTCGTCAGGGATTCCATCTCCGTCATTGTCATTGTCACCGTTTAGGTCTTGGTTGTCGAGCTGCTGGCTTTGTTGTTGATCAGTTTGTTCTCCTTGTTGGCCTTGTTGACCGTTTTGAGTCTGGCCTGATTGTTGCTCGTTTTGGCCGTTTTGATTCTGACCATTTTGGTCTCCTTGTTCTTGTTGGCCTTGTTGACCGCCTTGGTCGCCGCCCTGTTGTTGTTGACCTTGGCCGTTGTCTTGTTGTTCACCTTGCTCGCCTTGTTGACCCTGTTGGCCTTGCTGACCTTGTTGGCCTTGCTGACCCTGTTGACCTTGCTGGCCTTCTTGGCCCTGTTGGCCTTGCTGACCCTGTTGGCCTTGCTGGCCCTGTTGACCTTGTTGACCTTGTTGACCTTGCTGACCTTGGCCTTGGCCTTGTTGCTGGCCCTGGCCTTGTCCTTGGCCCTGTCCTTGTCCTTGTCCTTGTCCTTGGCCCTGTCCTTGTCCTTGGCCCTGTCCTTGTCCTT
>MDTC01039769.1_pt1 | contig 11439 bp, 10 predicted proteins | sample 811181 | NCBI WGS metagenome assembly MDTC01 (sample SAMN05326644, study PRJNA326480) | marine metagenome | isolation source: seawater | place: Pacific Ocean: North | collected 2011 | reverse complement strand
CTTCTTTTGTCGGGAGCACCAATTCCTGCTGATCTTATGTGTTTCGTATCATATCCAGAATCACTGACAATCGCAAAATAGCTTTCACCTTTTCCTAAATTTTTAACTGTTAAATCTCCTGATGCTAATCCATAATATGCTAACCCAATACTAGATGATGATATTTTTTTTATCAGATGTGCCTGACTTAAGGCAATCTTAAGAGGGTCTGAATCATCAAGATTAACACTATACTCATTGAATAAATCATTTATTCTATTCGATGCCCCTATGGTAATTCCTTGGGAATATAAATTGATTGCAGAATTTTGAAATGCTTCTGAGATTGCTCCTCCAGAAATATTTTCTATAGTTGAAATAGTAGTATTATTTACTGATAATAATTTGCCTATATTTTTTTCTAAAGTTTCTTCGTCTTCTCCAAATATTGCATCTTTAAGAAGGGAAGCTATTTCTTCTTTGACAGGATTAATTAAAAGATCAGCCTCTTCTTTATTTTTTGCTTTAGCAGCTATTCTTACATCTACTTGGCCTGGATGAGCAAGGACCCCTACTGTGGGATTTGTTGATTTTTCAATGATATCTCCTATTAGATCATCAACATTACTCTCGCCAAGATCAATTGTTTTTAGAACTTTATAATGAATAATCTCATTTAGTTCATATCTTTTTCTTAAATAGGGGATTACTTCATTTTCTACTAGCCATTTCATTTCAAATGGGACTCCAGGTAGACAAATTATAGATTTATCTTTTTCTTCAATAATAAAAGAAGGGGCAGTTCCATTTGGATTTTTTATAATTATTGATTCTTCCGGGAACATTGCTTGCCTGTCATTATTTTTAGTTGGTATAAAACCTCTTTTCCTAAACCTTTCTTCTATGTCATCAAGAGATTCCTGATCTGTTAAAAGTTTTCTGTTAGTTACTTTTGCAACTATATCTCTTGTTATGTCATCTTTAGTTGGACCAATTCCTCCTGAGGTAATAACAATATCTGCCCTATCTAGGGAATTTTTCAGGATTGATTCCATTCTTTCAGGATTATCTCCAACTATAGTTTTAAAGAATAAATTTATTCCATTTTCTGCTAATCTTTGAGATATCCACGCAGAATTTGAATCAACAATTTGTCCTAATAAAAGCTCAGTTCCAATTGCAACAATTTCAGCATTCATAGTTATCTATTATAAGTTTTTAATTAAAAAAAAGTTATATTTGATTAATTAGAACAAATGTTCTATATTATTAGAACAAATGTACTAATTATTATGACAAGTTATTATAAAAATGAATTAAAATCTGGTGGTATTACTCCTGATGAATCAAATTATTTTGATTCTGGGTGCAAGTATTCGCCCACTTGTTTAAATTGCCCTTTACCTCTTTGCATTTATGATGATCCTAATTTTTTTAAAAATTTTTTAAAAGAGAGTAGAGATAAAAATATATTTAAAGATTATAAAAAAGGGGTGAGCGTAAAAGATTTATCCTTAAAATATGAAGTTAGCATAAGAACAATTCAAAGGTCACTTAAATTGTATAGATCTGCAGATATTCATCTAAATAATAATATTGATTTCAGTCAAAAAATCTATAAGAAATTTAATTCTTATTCTTCTAACTCATAAGGAAATATTGCGCCAGAGTCACCTGTGATTACATATATAGTTCTCTCTGCAATATTATTTGCCCTATCTGAGATTCTTTCAAGGTTATGAGCAACCCATATAATGTATGTTCCCTGTTCAACTAATTTTGAACTCCTTGCCATTCTTTTTATCAAATCGTTTTGCACTTGAGAATTTAAATGATCTATTTCGTCATCTTGAGAAAAAATATCCTTGGCAGCTTTTAAGGCTTTTTTTTGGTCAGGAAAATTAGAGAAAAGTTTTATGCTATCTTTCAGCATATTTTTTGCTATAGCTTCCATTTTAGGTATTTTTTCAAACTTTGTTATGAATGGATCTTTGCCTATTTTCAAATTTATTTTGCAAATCCCGGCAAGATAATCCCCAATTCTTTCAAGTTCTTGTGACACAAACATATAAGATGTTAGTTTTCTCATATCTGATGCTAAAGGTGTTTCTCTGCGAATAACTTCAATAGATTTATTTTCAATTTCTATTGAAAATTTGTTTATAAATATGTCATTTTTTATAATTTCTTTAGATTTTTCTAGATCCTTTGTATAAAAAGAATTAAATGTTTCCTCGAATGCTTCCAGAACCTTTAAAGTTAAGGCGTTAGTTTTGGTTTCTATTTCAAGTAAACCTAAATCTAGTGATTTTCTCCCATGATAATTTGCCATAAAATAATTCAGCAGTCATCCTATTCTGCCGGTTACATACTCCTCTGTTCTTTTATCTTTAGGGTTTCCGAATATTTGATTAACTTCTCCGTATTCAATTAATTCTCCAATTCTTTCTTCTCCTGCCATCATGCATGCTGCATAGTCTGATACTCTAACGGCTTGCTGCATATTATGAGTAACTATTACAATAGTTACTGAGCTAGATAAATCTTTAATTAATTCTTCTATTCTGTCAGTTGAAATAGGGTCAAGTGCTGAGCAAGGTTCATCCATTAATATTACCTCAGGATTTACTGCTAAAGTTCGGGCTATGCACAATCTTTGTTGCTGCCCTCCGGAAAGTCCATATGCATTTTCTTTCAGCCTGTCTTTTACCTCTTTCCATAAATCTGCCTTTTTTAGGCTTGTTTCAACTATTTGATCTATGTTTTCCTTTATTCCATTTACCTTTGGGCCAAAGGCAACATTTTCATATATTGATTTCGGAAATGGATTAGGCTTTTGGAATACCATTCCTATTCTATATCTAACCTCAGCTGAATCCATTTCAGCTACATTTTTTTTATTGTATAAAATTTGGCCTTCAACTCTTGCAATACGAATAGTGTCATTCATTCTATTGAAGCATCTTATTAGAGTACTTTTTCCACACCCAGAAGGGCCTATTAAAGAAATGACTTTATTCTTAGGTACCTGGATGTTTACATTTTTAACAGCTAATGATTTTCCATAGTAAACATTTAAGTTAATCGACTCTAGCACTGGATCTTCAAAATTAATAATCTTGCTTGATGTAATGGTTTCTGTATTAATTTTCTTGTCGATCTTTTTAGATTTTTGATTAATCATTACCGTAATAATGGTGCTTTTTTAGTACCTAAGTTGATACTATCAGAGTTAAGTAAAAAGTAAATATCAGGATGTTAATAATTGAATTCAATATTTGAAATAAAAAAAGAAGATATAAAATTAGAATTTGAGAGTGCTGGAATTAAAGAGTATAGAGCTGATCAGTTATGGCAATCTATTTATGTAGATTTATCATCCAGTTTTGATGATATTAAAACACTTCCTGTGGAAGCAAAAGATTATTTAAAAGCAAATCATGTTTTTAGCCCTCTAGAGCTAGTCGTCAAAAAGAAGTCTAAAGATAAAAGTACTGACAAATATTTATGGAAGTTGCATGACAATAACTTAGTTGAAACTGTTTTAATGAGATATGACGAAGATGGTCATAGGAGGCGAAGAAGAACAGTTTGCATTTCTTCCCAGGTCGGGTGTGCATTAGATTGTAAATTTTGTGCAACAGGACAGCAAGGATTTACAAGACAATTGACGATAGGAGAAATAGTTTCTCAGGTAGTTGAAATAAAAAAAGACTTGATAATAGAAGAGGGAAGACCATCTAACAACGAAAATAATTTGAATATTGTATTTATGGGAATGGGCGAGCCTTTGGCTAATTATTCTAGAACTGTTGAGGCTGTAAAAAGATTAAATGACCAAAAAGGCCTTAATATAGGCGCTAGAAATATTACAATTTCAACAGTTGGGTTAGTGCCGAAAATACTCGATCTTGCAAAAGAAAAAATTCAAGTAAATCTTGCAGTTTCAATACATGCTCCTGATGATGAGACCAGATCTCAAACTGTCCCAATTAATAAAACATACCCTATTGGAGATTTGATTGAGGCATGCAAACAATATATTGAAATAACAAATAGAAAAGTTTTTTTTGAGTATGTTTTATTGCAGGGTCAGAATGATTCGGTATCTCACGCAGAGAAACTAGGCAAATTATTAAAACCTCTTATGTGTCATTTAAATTTAATACCTGTTAATCCAACTTTAAAATCAAATTACAGAAGATCTGATTCAGATAAAATTGATGCTTTTAGAGAAATAATTGATAAATACAATATACCTTCAACAATAAGAATGGAAAAAGGGATAGATATCAATGCTGGATGTGGCCAATTAAAATCTGAATTTTTAAGTTTGGAGCAAAAATAAATATGAATATTTATGAAGAACTAAATATAAAAACAATAATTAATGCTCAAAGCTGGGTGACTAAATTGGGAGGGAGTGTAATGCGCAAAGAAGTGCTGGATGCTATGAATATAGCTTCATCTGCTTTCGTTAATGTTGAAGAATTGCATGAAAAATGTTCAGAACAAATTGCTAATTTATGTGGCTCTGAAAGTGCATTAATTACTTCCGGTTGTGCGTCTGCAATAGTTCTTATGTCGGCTGCAGTAATATGTGCTAAAGATGAATCTTTAGTAGATGAAATTCCAAACCTAAAAAAGAGGCCAGAAATACTGATCCACTCAAGCCAAAGAAATCATTATGATTCTTGTTTTGAGATGACAGGGGCAAAATTAATAGAATATAAAAACATAGACGATTTAAGAAAAAATTTTACGGAAGAATCTGTGGCCATAGCATTTGTTGAGGCCCCTTTTATAGGATTAGGATTAGGAATTGATGAGACAGTAAAAATTGCAAATGAGTTTGATTTGCCAGTTATTGTAGATGCTTCTGCAAGAATTCCTCCAGTAGATAATCTATTTAAATTTATAAATGCAGGAGCATCAATGGTTTCATATAGTGGAGGAAAAGGAATAAGAGGGCCACAGAATACTGGATTTATATTAGGAAAGAAGATTTATTTAGATCTTGCAAAGAAAAATTTAATTTGTTTCTCAGATACTAAAGCAAAAATTGGAAGGTCTATGAAGGTATCTAAGGAATGTTTGGTTGGGCTTGTGGTGGCTTTAAAATTATTTTTAGATCTTGACCAAGAAAAAATATGGGCCAATTGGAGAGAAAAAGCAAAATTTATTGTTGAGGAGCTGTCTTTTTTAGAAGGCCTAGATGTTAAGTTAGAGGATGATGGAGTAAACAGAGAGGGCCCTCAGGCTGTGATTTATTTTAATAATAAGTGGAATGGGTTAAGTCCAAATGAAATTAGATTATTACTTGAGTCAGGAGACCCTCCTATATATGTTGGAGAAGGAGGTTATGGAGATGAAATAAATTTAGCTATGACTAATATTCAAGAAGGGCAGGAGATCATAATTGTAGAAAGATTAAGGAAAATTTTAATTAAATGATTTCAGCTATAGTTACACCTTTCCTATCTTCATGAGGATAATATTTATTTATTAAGGGTGAAGCATCTAGTATTCTTATAACTTCATTTTTTAAAATACCTGAGCCTTCTCCGTGTATTATTTTACAAATTTTTTGATTATTAATTATTGAAGAATCTAAATATTTTTCTAGTTCTTCTTTGACATCACTTATATGGATCCCAATAAGATCTATTTCAGTATTTATTCCTTTTAATTCTGACTCATAGCTAATTAGCCTTGGATAATTGTTATTAATTTTAACTTTTGAAATTACATTAGATATTGGCATCTCAATTATGCTTCTCCCTACTTTAAATAATGCTAATTTTTTGGATTTAATTTTTGATACCCTTCCAATTTCAGAAAGCCCTTTAAGTCTTACATATTCTCCTATCTCCAAAGTAATTTCGGTATTAATTTCTTCTGGAGAAGATATTATTTTTTTTATTTTCTTTAATTCTTTCTTATTTAATTTTATTTGGCTTGGCGTGACAGATTCATCTTTTATTTTCTTTAATTCTTGTTCTAGCTCTCTAATTTTTATAGTTTGCCTAATTTTAGCTTTTGAAATTATTTCCGTTTCTTTTTCCTTTATATTGGTTAATTCTTTTTCTAATTCCGTTTCTTTTTCCTTTATATTGGTTAATTCTTTTTCTAATTCTGAAATTAAATTTTTATATGACAGGTAGTCATCAGCAAGCATTTTTTCTGCATTTTTTGCTATTCCTTTTGGAATCCCTAATCTTTTAGAAATATTTATTGCAAAGCTGTTACTCGGAACACCCTTGTTTAATCTGTAGGTAGGCATATTTTTTTCTTCATCAAATGAAACGCTATAATTTTCACACCAATTTTCCTGTTTTGCGTATTCAATAATTCCTTTTATGTGTGTAGAAATAAATGATCTTGAAGAAATTTTATTTAGGTGGTTCAATATTGCGCAAGCCAGAGCATTTCCTTCATCAGGATCTGTGGAAGAAACAATTTCATCAATTATGATTAATGATCCTTCCGATGCATTATTTATAGTATTTATTAATGATGACATGTGAGATGAAAAAGATGACTGAGAGTCTTTTATATTTTGATCATCCCCAATATGAACAAAAAAATCTTTAAATATTGGAATTTTTGAATCAGGAGAACACGGTGGCTGTATTCCTGATTGATAAATAAGTGAAATCAACCCGATAGTCTTTAGGGTCACTGTTTTTCCGCCGGTATTAGGACCACTAATAACGATAGTTGAAATATTTTTTTCCATTTTTATGCTTATTGGTACAGCTTCTGATTTTAGAATTGGATGCCTGCAATCAATTAAATTCAACTCACTGGAATTAATTTTTTCTAATTTAGACCCAAGCATTTCTTTTGAAAGTTTTGCTTTAGCAAAAATAAGATCTATTTCACTAATTATTTCTCCGCTCACTCTTATATTTTCTTGTTTTTTAATTATGTTTTTTGTAAGTCGAGATAATATTTTTATTTCTTCTTTTTTCACTTCATTAATTGCATCAATCCAATTATTGCAAAGATCAACTGCATCTATTGGCTCTATGTAAGTGGTTTGATTAGTGGATGATGATCCATGAACTATCCCATTTATTTTTGATTTGTATTCAGATTTTACTTCTAAAGCTAGCCTGCCTGATATTGTTCTTATAGAGCTAGATTGAAAATAAATCTCTTTAGACCTGTCAGAAATTATTTTTGTCAGGAATTTATTTAATAATTTGTACTTATCAGATGATTTTTTTCTAAGTATTTTTAATTCTTTTGATGCAGTGCTCTTTATCTTTCCTTTGCCATCAATTGAATTTTCAATAGAATAAACTAAATCGTTTGCAGGGAATATTTTATTTGCTAAATTATTGAGATTACTGAATTCCCCTTTACTTGATTCTAAAGAAGTTTTTAAATTGTCGCATAGTTTTAGAAATTCACTTATTTCAATTAATTCATTTGTTTCTAGAACATGCCCATCTTTGATTTTTATTTCTAAAGGAAGAACATTGTTTATATTTGAAAATTCAATTTGATCTTCTTTTTCAAGGAATTCTCTAGCCTCTTGAGTTTTTTGGTGCATTTCCTCAATTTTTTTCATATTAAATTCAGGATATAAATTTCGAGCTATATTCTTAGATATGTAGAAAGTACATAATGTGCTAAGGTTTTCTTTTATAAAACCAAATTCAAGTTTTTCTATATAATTATTATTCATGTAGATATTTTATTACTATTAATGTTATGAGTCAGGAATTATGGAAAAGTTATTTCGAGACTGGACTGGAAAGTGCTAAGGCAGGTCTAGTTGAAACTGCTGTGGACTATTTTGAGTGGGCAGCAAAAATTAAACCAGATAATCCTGAAATTTACTATAATTTGGGCGTATCTTATATGACTCTTGGAAAAATGAAAGATTCTATTGATTCTTTTACCAAAACTATAAATCTTGATGGGGATAATTCAGATGCATTTGCTAATAGAGCTATATGTCACGCATATATTGATAATGAATCAAAGTGCGACCAAGATATTCAAATTGCTGTGAGCAAAGGAGCAATTGAGAAAGGAATTAGAGAAGCAGTGAGAATGATAAAAGAAAAAAAAGAAAAAGAAAAAAAGAAAAAAAATTAACTCAATAATTTATTTAATTCTTTAATTCTTAAGACATTCCTTACTTTTTCAAACCCTGAGTGAATAGATTTGATTGAATCTTTATCTAAATTAGAAAAATTTATATGTTCTAATAAAAATGCAGACTCAGCTTTAGATAATTCAGTGTATTCACTGTGCCTAATTAAATATTCTTCAGGTATTCCAGATAAGTTCATTTCTTTTAGGTTAGTCAGCAGTTGAATATCCAAAGAATCTATAAAATAAATATTTTTTTGCGTGCTTTTTGCTGTCACTAGACCAATTTTTATTATTTGTTTTATCCAATTTTCATTCATTGATAGTGCTTCAGATAATTTTTTTATACTCCCTGTAAATGATGTATATTTTGGAGCTTTCGTTTTCTTATCTAATGATTGCTTAATCATTTTCATAGGTAAGCCTTTAGATTTTAACTCTTTTATTTCTATAAGCTCATTTATGGTTTTTTGAGAAAAAAATGCTCTAGTTTTAGCAGTTTTTTTAGGAGGGGTAATAAAATTACTCCTAATATAGTAATTAATTGCTGAAGTTGAAATACCAGTTTTTGAGGAAACTTCACTTATTGAGAATTTATATTCTTTTTCCATTGAATTTCTTGTTTAATAATAAATCCATATTATTCCCATTTAAAGGTGAATGCACATATTGAAAATGCTATTGCAAGCCACAATATAGTTATTCCTAGTTGAGGTAGAGTAGTTAGGGTGCTATTTCCATAAAGCGCAGATAATCTAATTCCTTGAGCTAAATGAGTTAATGGCAAAATATTGCTTATATACCCAACAAATTTGGGCAAGAAGTCTATTGGGAAAAACACCCCTGATAAGAAAAGCATAGGAAAAGTTACTAAGTTTGCTAGTGCGGGCGCACTATCTTCACTAGGTGCTAAACTTGAAATAGCCAACCCTATAGATAAAAATAAGATCCCTCCTAAGAGAGATAATAGCAATATATTTATCCAAGCCATTATACTTCCCTGTCCTATTGAGACCCCTAAAATGAAAACCCCCATAATTAGAAGAAGAAAAGTTTGTAAAATTATTATAGTCACTCTTGAAATCAAATGGCCGACTATAAAATGAGATGGTGATATAGGAGTTGCTTGAAGTCTTCTTAGCACACCTTGGTTTTTGTAGCTCAGGAGGGTAAATACAACAGAAAAGATGCCATTCTGCATTATTGCCATAGCAGCAATTCCTGGAATTATAAACCCTTTATAGCCCTGATAATTTATATCAGCAATATTAGACTTTATATTAGATAGTTCTTCTAACGAATTCGCATCTCCTATCATTACAGAATTTATTAGATTGCTTACAACTTCTTTTTCGGCAAAATCACCTTTTCTTGTGGTGATAATTATTTCACTTTCTGCATTATTATTGGATGAATTTATTGTTAAATATGAAGCAATGCTACCTTTTGTTAATAATTCTATAGCTTCATTTTCTGAATAAATAAGTTGAATTTCTGTACTTTTTGATTTTTTGAGCTTATCAGTTATTAATCTAGAATTATCTGTATTTGCATAATCAATTAATCCTACATTTGGAGCACTATATCCTAATATATTCGCATTTCCAAAAACAAGCATAGTCACTACAGGAAAAAATAGTGACCAGAATATAGAACTTTTCCTTCTAAAAAACATTTTACTTGCGGCGATTGTAAAACTTAAATAAATCTTCATTAGTCTTCTCTTAAACTTTTGCCTGTTAAATCAATAAAAACATCTTCAAGGGTAGCCTCTCTAATCTTTTTTGATGACTTGAAGCCTGAACTTGTTAATTCATCAATTAAATTAGATGGAGAATTTATTTTAATTATTTTTCCTTCATCTATAATTGCCACTCGATCGCATAATTCCTCAGCCTCTTCCATATAATGAGTAGTTAAAACTACCGTCTTTCCTTCTTCTTGAAAAGACTTAATCAATTCCCATAAATTTCTTCTAGCCTGAGGATCTAGGCCAGTGGTTGGTTCATCGAAAAACAATACTTTAGGGTTATTAACGAGAGCCACTGCTATAGACAACCTTTGTTTTTGTCCCCCAGATAGAGTTTTAAAATATGAATCTCTCTTATTTGATAGGCCAACTCTTTCTAGTATCTTATTAGGATCAACTGAATATGAATAAAGAGTTGAGAATAAGTCTATAATTTCAAATAAAGATAATTTCTCGAAGAAATTAACAGACTGAAGCTGTACGCCAATTATTTTCTTTACTAATTTAGTATCTTTGCTTACATCTAAATCATTAATATAAGCCTCTCCACTAGTAGATTTTATTAGGCCTTCTAGAATTTCTACAGTAGTTGTTTTTCCTGCTCCATTAGGACCTAATAACCCAAAAACCTCTCCTTCTTCTACTTCAAAATCTATTCCTCTTATGGCTTCGAATTCGTCATACTTTTTCTTTAATTTTTTTACTTGAATAATTGACATAAACTAAAGTGTAGCGTGGTAATAATAATTTGTAACTTTTATTTTTTTGATATTAAGTACAGGAGAGACGGCAAGGTAACTAAGGAAGCTATTAATGCAAGACATATCATTACTGCTGTCAATATTCCAAAAGTAGAAAATAATGGCATTGGAGCAAAACCCATAATTAAGAAACCTATTGTGCTCGATATTGCGGACCCCAACAAAGCCAAGCCGGTTCCATTTATTGAGTTGTATAAGGCACTTAATTTATCAGATGCTGATTTCAATTCTTCTCTAAATCTCATAGTCATATGAATTGCAAAATCAACCCCAACCCCTAAGGAAATAGCTCCAATAGTTGCGGTTACATAATTTAGACTAAAATCAAATAAATACATTATTCCATAAAGCCAAATTACAACTAATGCAATTGGAATTATTGTTGCAATAGCATATCTAAATGATCTAAGAGCTATTAGTATTATTAAAAATGAACCTATGAATGCGAATGGTATAGATCTCCTCATTGAATTTGTGGTCGCATTTAATTGGTCGCTTCTACTAAATGGAGATCCAGTGAGTCCTAATGTTACATTTTTTGGAAAATCAGTCTCTTCTATTAATTTATTTAAATCTTTTCTTACCTCAGATACATCATCTTCTGTTCTTGTCCCACTTAGAAATATCATTAAGATTGAAGTAAAGTCATTATCTTTATCTTGGTCGTACCAAAAATATCTCTGAAACCAAAGAGGATCGAAAGAATACTGACCTTTAGATTCGATTCCATTATCGAATCCATATTTAATTATTTCTTTTATCTGGTCAGATTCATCAGGAATATTATCATTATTTAAATCAGTAATTTTTACTCCGGATTTTCTAAATATTTCTTCTTTT
>MDTC01256135.1_pt1 | contig 11441 bp, 9 predicted proteins | sample 811181 | NCBI WGS metagenome assembly MDTC01 (sample SAMN05326644, study PRJNA326480) | marine metagenome | isolation source: seawater | place: Pacific Ocean: North | collected 2011 | reverse complement strand
TGGAATTAAAAAAGACCAGCTAATTCTGGATCCTGGGACTGGATTTGGACCTGCTGATTGGGTGTGGGAAGAGCGGTTTAAATTCCAAGAAAGAATCTATCGAAACCTTGAGCGGCTTCGTGTCTTTGAACTGCCAATTTATATCGCGTTACCGTGGAAAATGGAGGATGGCAGGAGAGAGTTGCTCGATATCCTCTTAGAGGTTGGATTTGACTACGGTCGTACCCATGTTCCTAAACAGGTTCTTGACGCCAGTAGGGAAATTTTAGAGAAATAAATTTGCGTTGCTTCAGATCAGCTCGATAATCAAGTCAAAGTTTGCTTTCACGTCGTATTGTGACAGCCGAGTACTCAAGATGATGAGGGACAGGAGGACGTAATTTTTTGATGGTTATATTAACAGCGTTAACGAGATCGATTTTGAGAGTTTCTTCTGCTATCCGTTCTGCAACTCGTTCAAGAAGGAGGTGTTTTTCGTCAGTGATGATAGAGACAATAGTTTCAGTAACCTCTGCATAATTTACTGTGTCTTCCAGAGAGTCGGTCTGTCCGGATGTCGATAGGTTACTTTCAACGGTTATATCAACTTCAAATGGTTGAGCACGTTCCTGCTCTTCGGGTAATACACCTATTGTTCCTAAGGCTCTAATACCTTTTAGCTCTATTCGATCAGTCATACGTACCTCGCCATCTTGATTGTATGTTATCTGCCTTTTTCCCAGTTAGAGACAGCCTTCTTCGCGACGTACTCAAGGGATTTTTGGGTTTGAGAAAATGCAGATTCCGTACCTACCTCGTCGGTAAGCCCGTATATTGGGGCAGAATATGAAAGTGATTTTTCAAAGTTCCCCGCTATTACTATTGCATGGGTTTTTGTTTCATCTGCGAGTTTCAATACGCCGCCGACAACTTTACCTTCGAAACTTGATTTATCTACGTTTCCTTCTCCAGTAATAACGAGGTCAACGTTTTCTATTAAGTCCAGAAGCTCTACTTCCTCAGAAACAGCGTTAAACCCGTTTACCAAGGATGCGCCGACAGATGCTAGACCTCCGGCCAAACCTCCAGCAGCCCCAGCCATTTCCATCTGAAGTACATCAACTCCTCGCTCTTCTAGATAGATCTGTCCAACTCTCTCTAGACGGCGTTTGAGGAACCGAACTTGAGATTGGGTTGCACCTTTTTGAGGCCCGAAGGTTTCTGCAGCTTCGACAAATCGTGTTGCAACATCGCATGCAACGGTTATTGATACTTCGCGAAGCCTCTCCAAAGGGTATAGAGCTTCGAGGGCCCCTAAACCGCCATCAGTAGTTGCTGACCCCCCTGCCCCTACGAGAATATTTCTTGCTCCTCTTTCAATCGCTATGGCAATAAGCTGACCTGTGCCGATTGTGGATGCAGCTATTGGGTCATTACCTTCTAATCCCCCAGCTAATGTAAGTCCAGATGCCTGAGCCATTTCTATAATTGCCGTATCTCCATGGAGTCTCCAATGGGCGCTTACTGGGCTATTAAGAGGACCTGAGACAACGTCGGTGCGATTTGATCCTCCAAATGCCTCAATTGTTCCTTCTCCCCCATCAGCAAGGGGTTGGATAAAGACTTCATGGTCGTCGCCAAGAGCAGTTCTAATAGATTCACCTACAGTCTGCGCTGACGCTGTCCCTTTAAATTTATCTGGAGCAACAAGAATCCTCATAAGAGGCCTCCAGTATCACTCTTCAGTTGGATACAGGTCAGATCCTAAAAGAACCAGAACATTGGCTTCAGCTAGATCTTCGACAGGGAGTGCGGCTGGCATTGGAAGAATGTTTGCGGAATCAACTCCAATTATTAAACCAACATTTCTGGCATCGAGTTCATAACCGTTCGCATAGTATACGAAAGAGAAATCAGGTACCTCTTCAGTTGCTGCATTTACGGCTGGTAAACCGTTATAGCCCTGATCTGAAATCAATACTTCTCGAATTGCTCCAGCAGCTCCGGAAATTTCCGTTCCATTAGCGACAAGGACCCGGACTTCTGCGGGAGGGTGAAGCACAGATTCGCTACTTTGAACGGGCTCACTCTGCACTGGCGAGTTACTTTGCCCAGTGGTAGTTTCTTCGGCCGCTACTTCTTCTTCCTCAACAGGATTCTCTTCTTCAGATGTACTAGATGGCTCATTTTGCTCCTCAACGTCCTGGCTTACTGGAAGAGACTCGCTGTTTCGTGATGTATCACTGAAACCTTCACTTAGGACGATGATACCGATAGCGACAAAAACACCAAGAAGTAGAACTCCCTTCCCTGCAATATTCATGTCGTCATCTCCTAATATCTTGTCCGTAGCCCTATACATATTAAAACCTTCAGATAGGTTTAGCGAATTGGCGAATGAATCTGGGGAATACCGTATCGAATGGAACGACGCTTTATCCGAGATTTCCGTAATCGACGGACTAAAAGAGGGTCATACTCCAAAGCTTCAGCACTATCCAATAATGAGTCCCGTATCTGGTAATAACGTGAAGGTGAAATCCCAAATCTTTCCCTGATAGCACTTTCTTTGGAGCCAGCAACTTCCCATGGCGTTCTCTCAAAGTCAAGAATAGCTAGTTCTCTGTCAGTAAGTCTCACTCGATTATGGTATACCGCACTTGTCAATTAGGTTGCGATGGGGCACATAGTAAAAATTGTAAAACAATGTGATTTCGACCACATGTTCATATTTTGTTTCTAGCTGAGCCGGGTGTCGGAATCGAACCGACGACATCTTCTTTACAAGAGAAGTGCTCTACCAACTGAGCTAACCCGGCATGTCTTTAGTCTACGAAAATTCGAGCCCTATCACCATGTTTATCATCGTCGTCTTTGGGCAATCTCAAAGCAAGCGATGGCCGCTGCTACTGAAACATTTAAAGACTCAATAGATCCAAATACTGGGATCTGTGCTAAAAGATCACACCTCTCTCGAGATAATCTTCCCAGGCCTTGTCCTTCGCTCCCTAAAACAAGCGCTAAAGGCTCGTCAGCCACTCCTAATTCAAAAATCTCGGTTGGCGCACCTGAATCTAAACCAACCGTCCAAACTCCCTTTTCCTTTAAAAGAGATAAGCCTTTGGGAATTCCGCTGACAGATCCTATCGGCAGGTGCTCGATTGCTCCTTGAGCAGTTTTCGCCACTGTCGGTGTGATCTTTGTTGATCGATGTTTTGGGAGTAACACGCCTGTTACCCCAGCACATTCAGCGCTTCGTAACATGGCACCTAAATTTCTTGGATCAACAATGCCATCCAGCACTAAAAGGAATGGTTTCTTTCTTGTTGAAAGAAGATCATCTATCCCAAGATTAGGCAGAGGTTCTGCATATGAAATAACTCCCTGGGGCGCATCTGTTGTGGCGAGCTGATCAAATTTCGGCCGTGCTACCTCATGCAAAGGAATCCTTCCTTCCATTGCGAGATCTCTGATTTGCGCAAGGACCGGTGAAGGATCCAACCCAGCAAGGAAAATTACTTCCTTTATCTTTCGTTTTTGAGCTAGTAAAAGTTCTCGAACTGCTTGTCTTCCCTCGATCACATCACCACCTATTCCTTTGGAAGTGCCTCTATCAGAACTCCTATCGAAAGGAGGCTTCTCATTAGGTCTTCTATGTCTAGGCCTTTGATTGCTGGGGCGCGCTGAACTATGCCCGCGAGACTTTCGTCGATTTTGATTCTTAGCCATTTGAATTGTTAAGTAGACAGACAGCAAAACATGCAACCCCATTAAAATCCAAAAAGCCTTCTGGAGTTTTACCTTTTACGGTTACTGGAGCTTGGACAATTTTCGAGATTGTCGTTTCAATCAATGATCTATTCGGCTGAATTTTTGGAATATCTGCAATAATTGAGCAGTCTATATTAACAATGTTCCATCCTACGTTGTTAACGAGCTCAACACTGTATTGAAGTAATTCCAGACTATTAGCGTTTAGATATTGTGGATCGCTATCGGGGAAAAGAGTTCCTATATCACCCAATCCGGTTGGGCTAAGAAACGAATCGATGCATGCATGTGTAATAACATCAGAGTCCGAATGACCTTGAAGGGCAAAGTCGGATTCAAAGGTAACCCCACCGAGAATCAAGGGGCGTTTCTTATCAGTTACATAGGCGTGGGAATCGAATCCGTGGCCGACTCGCATCATATCTTCGCTCTCCTCTTTGAGTGAAACTTTATCAAGATCAAAGAAAAAGCACGATATTCATTTTTAGATAACATCTAATTTAAATTTTTTAATTGTTATCTTTCTGATCAACTAAGCTCCGGCAATGTGATTGAAATGTGAGAACGTATTAGGCTACAAGCACAATGATTGATGTAACTTTTCTTTCTTCAATGGATTTATTCTCTGGGGTTCAGCAAGAGCTGCTCGAACCCATAGTCGAACAATCCAGCGTTCAGTCACTTCAACGTGGAGATATGCTCTTCAGTGAAGGCGATGAAGCAAACGATCTATACATTGTTCTTGAGGGTCGCGTTGCAATAGCAAATAGATCATTTGATGGTCGTGAGTCAGTAGTAGCGCTTATGGAGTCAGGGGATCTATTTGGTGAGATGCCGCTTTTCAGACCTGATGGACGATCAGCTGATGCTCGGGTCCTCGAAAATTCTTCAGTCGTAGTGATTCCATATGTACCAGTAAAATCTTTATATGAAGAGCATCCAGAAATGCTATGGAAAATCGTTGACATGCTCGCTGAGCGTCTTAAGGTTATGGACGTAGCGTTAGCAGATTCAATGTTTCTAGATGTTACAGGTAGAACAGCGAAACGTCTTCTAGAGCTTGCTGGAGCCGATGAAGAGTTTGAACTACCAGTGACACAAGAAGAGCTCGCAGGAATGATCGGCGCTTCCAGAGAACGGGTAAATAAGTCCCTTGCTTCATTTATTAAGCTTGGTTGGCTTGCTCAAAAAGGTGAAAAGTACGTTATTCTCGACCGGAAACAATTAGAAATCCGATCGACTTAACCTATCTGCGAGTAAATTCTGACAGTTTTTGTATAACAGGGTGATCCGAAGAAGACACATCAGTCCCCTTCTCTCTTAGTAATACGGTTTTCATTCCAAGATTTGCCGCAGAGTCTAGAACAATCTCTGATCCGTCAATTACTAGACATGCGTGGAATGGGACTTCAGCAGCTTTCCGAAACACTTCGAAAGCTGCTGGATCTGGTTTACGAACTCCGGATTCAGCACTTACTATCCAGGGTTTCATACCTTGAAGCCCATATAGGTCTTGGAGCGCACGAGACCATTCAACGAAATCATTTGTTACTACTCCTATTCGAATCCCTCTTTTATGCATGGCCGAAAGAAAATCTTTCGCACCAGATCTTAATGTCAAACTTTTCACATATTCCTTATCAAGTTTTTGGGAATCCCCTTCTACCCCAACTTGAGCCCAGAAGTCTAGTGACGAAAGGCGACCTAAAGTTCCTTGACGATGAAGTTCTTGTAAGTCTTCTTCTCGAATATCTCCGCCCTTTGAACGAATATGACGAGAGAGATGCTCCATCGAATCATTGCCTTCTGAGAAGATGACCTTATACATGTCAACAACCAGAAGCCGAACAGAAGAAGGTTGCTGGGGGTTGGGAGTTAATGCTGATTGACTGCTCCCAGGAACCACACTTGTAATAGGTGATGGCCTACGCGGTGGTTGTTTTTTCGCATGTCGAATATCAAGAAACCAATTTAGAGCAGTCATTAGTAAAGCCAAGGCGAGCAGGGCCATTAATGCCCATACCACCCAGCCCAGAATTTGGTTCCCCCTATGTACTTTCTCGCCCATAACTTCAATAGATCGCCGCTGCCCGAGGGGGATATCATACGACTGTTCCCCTGAGTCAGGAAGATTTACGGTCACCTGCATAGTTACGGCATCTTCCGGTTTCTGTCCAAGGTCGGCTTCAAGACGTTCTAATGAAATTCCTAGAGGAGGTTCCTCAAGGAGAGTTGAAAGTTCAGTATCAGTAAAGATACTGAATCCCTCACGCAGGTCTACTTCTCCAGCAATGCCATAGATACGCTTACCTTGAGTGGATTCAATAGAAAGTTCCCACCCAGTAAAAACATCAGGGGAACTGGTTAACTCATCAAGGATTCCTTGAATGTCTTCGGGGCTTAAAAAGCCTTTAGATGCTTCGTACCACATGTAGCCATCAGCTGATTTTCCAACCACTTCAAAATCCCAACCACTTGAAGAAAGATCTGAGGTCCGAAGTATCGATTCAAGATCTACAAATACTTCCTGATCTTGGGCTAAAGCGTCTAGTCCAACTCCAGCTGTGACTTTTCCGGCCCCATCCTCCTGGATGTCAATAGCCACATGAAGCTGGATATTGCAAGCGGCAGCGATAAAAGCTATCCCAATAGATAGGAAAAGTAATCGGATTTTTCTCAAAGCCACCTTTGCATGGTAACCCGAACAATTAAATACTCCGAATGTTTAGTGAAACTTGGTTGAAAAGTTAAAAGTTTTATTCAGCAGCGATAAATTCTTCAACAGATGGGGGTTCAAATCCCTCTACAGCCTTAAATATAATCGACCTTTGATTCGGATCATCTTCATCATCCTCGACGTCTACAACAATGATTTGTCCAGCTTTAAATTCTTTGAGAAGGAGTCTCTCTGAAAGCGGATCTTCTACGAGACGTTGAATCGCTCTACGTAGAGGTCGTGCGCCGAGTTCTGGATCATAACCCTTATCTGCTAGGTGATGTTTAGCATCAACTGTAACTTCAAGTCCCATCCCTTGAGATTCGAGCTGAACAGTTACGCGTGCAACCATTAAATCTACAATCTCGGTTACTTCACTTTTCGACAGTTCATGGAAAACAATAACTTCATCAACTCGATTGAGAAATTCTGGCCGAAAATGTTCTTTAAGAGATTCAGTGACTTTTTCTTTCATCCGTTCATAAGAGAGTGATTCATCGTTTTTAGTGAATCCGAGGTTTGCCTTACGAAGATCACGAGTTCCTAAATTCGAAGTCATAATAAGCACCGTATTACGGAAGTCAACGGAACGACCTTGGCTGTCGGTTAGTCGTCCTTCTTCAAGTATTTGAAGAAGAGTATTAAAAACATCAGGGTGTGCTTTTTCAATCTCATCGAAAAGTACAACGGAGAAAGGTTTTCTCCGAACAGCTTCAGTTAATTGTCCACCCTCTTCGTATCCGACATATCCTGGCGGTGAACCAACTAGACGACTAACTGTGTGCTTTTCCATATACTCAGACATGTCAAGACTAATTAAGGCCTGTTCATCTCCGAATAAGAACTCAGCGAGAGTTTTTGCTAATTCAGTTTTTCCAACACCAGAAGGTCCAAGGAAAATAAAAGAGCCTGAGGGACGTTTGGGGTCCTTTAATCCAGCTCGAGTACGACGTATCGCCTGGCTTACTGCCTTGATACTGTTCTCTTGACCAATTACTCGCTTATGAAGCTCAGTCTCCATTCGGAGTAACTTAGCGGTTTCTTCTTCGGTCAATTTATAGACAGGAATTCCGGTCCACACAGAGAGAACTTCGGCTATAGCTTCCTCATCGACTTCGTCGAAAAGGTCAACTCCAGATTCCTTCATGTCCGTTTCCATGTTCTCTTTTTTCTGTAGAAGATCTTTTTCTTTGTCGCGTAGACGTCCAGCTTCTTCGAAATCTTGAGCTTCTACAGCTGCTTTCTTTTCTTCTGTGACTTGTGAGAGCTCATTTTCAATTTCTTTGAAGTCAGGTGGGGTTTCCATTCTTCTAAGGCGGAGTCGTGATCCTGCTTCATCTATGAGGTCTATAGCCTTATCGGGAAGGTGCCTATCGGAGATATACCTATCTGCCAGGTTAGCTGCAGCAACTAAAGCTTGGTCAGTAATTGTTACCTTGTGATGATCTTCGTAACGCTCACGCAAGCCTTTGAGGATTTCAATTGTTAGAGGAACAGCAGGTTCGTCCACTATGATTTTTTGAAAACGGCGTTCTAGAGCAGCATCTTTTTCTAAATGCTTACGATATTCGTCTAGTGTCGTAGCCCCAATCGTTTGAAGCTCTCCTCGTGCAAGCATAGGTTTGAGTATTGAAGCAGCATCTATGGCCCCTTCTGCTGCGCCTGCTCCAACAAGCGTGTGGAGTTCATCAATAAAGAGAATGATATCTCCCCGAGTTTTTATCTCTTTGAGTACTTTTTTAAGGCGCTCTTCAAAATCTCCTCGATATCGAGAACCTGCTACCAAAGCACCAAGATCCAGCGTGTAAAGTTGCTTATCTCGAAGTGGTTCGGGAACTTCATTAGCAGCAATTGATCTTGCTAGTCCTTCGACAATAGCTGTTTTCCCTACACCTGGTTCTCCAACTAGAACAGGGTTATTTTTTGTCCGTCTACTTAAAACCTGCATAACTCGCTCAGCTTCTCGTACCCTGCCAATGACTGGATCGAGTTTTTTTTCTCGTGCAAGCTGAGTAAGGTTTCTGCCAAATTGATCAAGAACAAGTGAACCCGAAGCAGAATCTCCACTGCCTCCTCCAGCTGTCGCAGATGCTCTTTCTTTACGACCACCTTCTGGGCCATCTGCTCCTGAACCGGAATATCCAGACAAAAGTTGAATCACTTGTTGACGAACCCGAGACAAGTCTGCGCCTAGTTTTGTTAACACTTGCGCAGCGACACCTTCGCCCTCACGAATGAGGCCAAGTAGGATATGCTCGGTTCCGATGTAATTATGGCCAAGTTGTAAAGCTTCGCGAAGACTTAGTTCTAAAACTTTTTTGGCACGTGGAGTAAAGGGAATGTGACCGCTGGGAGATGATCCGCCTTGACCAATGATCTCTTCTACTTGGTCTCGGACAGCTTGAAGCGAAATTCCCAAAGATTCAAGTGCTTTTGCAGCTACACCCTCGCCCTCGTGAATAAGGCCAAGCAGGATATGCTCGGTCCCGATGTAATTATGATTGAGAAGGCGTGCTTCCTCTTGAGCAAGAACCACAACCCTTCGGGCCCTATCTGTAAACCTTTCAAACAAAGCGAAACCTTTCACAAAGCGGTTATTTTTATCTTAGTGCTTAGAGCACTAATACGATAAACGTACATTAAAGACAATACTTTTCCTAGTTATATTTTTACAACGCAAAAACAGCAGCTTTTCTTCCCAAAATCTAAAAGTTCTTTGTTTTTTTAAAAATAAACCGTAAATGAAAAATTATCCATAAGGAATTAATAACTTTCTAAGGCCGCCAGACTTGAAGCAAGAACAATTTCTCCACGATGGTGTGGTCTACGTTTTGGGGTCATACACTGCCCACATATGGCTCTTATATCTCATCTGTCAGCTCTTCCGACTCTCAAAAGTGACCTCGCACTTGTTGAAACAAAATTAGAAAATGCAGTTGTTGCTAATGACCCATATCTAACTGAAATAGCAAAGCACTTAATTACTGCGGGAGGAAAGAGAGTCCGACCCGGTTTTACTATTGCATCATCTGCTGTTGAACAGCCAAATGCTGTTCCTGTAAGTGACGAAGTTCTAATGGGTGGTGTTGCAGTTGAACTAGTTCACCTTGGGTCCCTATACCACGACGACGTTATGGATGAAGCTGAGATGAGAAGAACTGTTCCTTCAGTAAACGCAGTATGGGGAAACCATACGGCGATTTTAGCTGGAGACTTTCTTCTTGCTCGGGCTTCAGAAATCGCCGCCTCGCTAGGAACAGAAATAGCGGGTTTATTAGCAAGAACAATTGGGGAACTATGCGAAGGGCAGATTCTGGAACTGCAATCAACTTATAAACCTTCGAGAACTGAGCAAAGTTACGAGCAGTCCATCGCTGGAAAGACCGCTTCTCTTCTTTCTACAGCATGCAGAATAGGGGGATTAACTGCAGGACTTGAAAGACGTACAGTCGATCAGTTAACTACTTTTGGTCATACGTATGGGATGGCTTTCCAAATTGTTGACGACATTCTTGATGTTATTGCTACTGAAGATCAATTGGGGAAACCGGCAGGTAACGATCTTATCGAAGGGGTGTATACGTTACCGGTTCTTCTCGCGTTGGAGTCAGATGTAGGAGAACAGCTTCAAGAGCTCCTCGGGAAAGAACTTAGTACAGAGGGAAGGGATCGGGCACTGAGCCTGATTCGTTCAACAGATGCTGTTGAAGAAGCATTCGCTCGGGCACAGTTTTGGGCGCAGAAGGCTAAGTTGGAGTTGGAGTCACTTCCCTCTTCTCCGGCAACAAATGCCCTCTTTGCTGCTACTAATCACCTTCTCAGCCGAGCTCAATCAGCTAGCTAGACAAGGACCTAATCCTTAGGTGAGTCTTGTTCGTTCTGTGGGTTTGTTTGTTGCTCGGGTCGAAGCGTTGGGAAAAGTATGACATCACGGATTGTTTGAACATCAGCTAGCAACATCACCAAGCGATCAATTCCTATGCCAATACCGCCTGTAGGAGGAAGCCCGTACTCCAACGCACGAACATAGTCTGAGTCAACAACCATCGCTTCTTCATCCCCAGCTTTATTTTGGGCTAGTTGTTCCTCAAACCGTTTCTGCTGCTCCTGAGCATCAACAAGCTCAGAGAACCCATTTAAGATTTCCCTACCTGCGATAATTGCTTCGAATCTTTCGGTATAGCCTGGTTTGTGACGATGCTCTCTTGAAAGAGGTGAAACTTCACTGGGGTATTCTGTCACAAAGCAAGGTGCCCATAGATTCGGTTCAACCATCTTCTCGTATATTTCAAGAAGTAATTTTCCAGCTCCCCAAGTGGACATAACTTCTATATCTAGCTTCTTACAAATACTACGAAGATCCTCTATAGGGGTATCAAGAGAAACATCTAAACCGGCATGTTCTTCGATCAAGTCAATAAGAGTCGCCCGCCTCCAAGGAGTAGTTAAATCGATTTCTTTCCCATCGTATGAGATAAGCGCTGATCCTGTGAGCTCGATGGCAAGATGTTCGATGAGGCTTTCCGCCAATTCCATGATGTCGTTCCAATCAGCATAAGCTTGGTAGAGTTCAAGCATTGTAAACTCGGGATTATGCCTGGAAGAGATACCTTCGTTTCTGAACACTCGGGCTATTTCGAAAACTCTCTCAAAGCCTCCAACGATCAATCTCTTTAAATACAATTCGGGGGCAATCCGTAGATAAAGTTCTGTGTCTAGCGCATTATGGTGTGTCGAGAATGGTCGAGCCAAAGCACCCCCGGGAATTGGGTGAAATACGGGAGTTTCTACCTCTAGAAAATTCTTAGCTTCGAGCCAGCGGCGAGTAAGCGAAAGCATTCTACTCCGCATTAGGAAGTTCTCACGCGCCTCTTCAGTCACCCATAGATCTACATATCTTTGCCGATAGCGTAAATCTGGATCGGTAATACCATGCCACTTATCGGGGAAAGGCCTATTCGCTGAAGCAAGGATT
>MDTC01176727.1_pt1 | contig 11441 bp, 9 predicted proteins | sample 811181 | NCBI WGS metagenome assembly MDTC01 (sample SAMN05326644, study PRJNA326480) | marine metagenome | isolation source: seawater | place: Pacific Ocean: North | collected 2011 | reverse complement strand
CGGCGCGGGCCACGTCGGCGGCGGCCAGCTCGGCGACCGCGGTCAGGACCTCGACGGAGAGCTCGACCTCACCCGCCTCGGCGCGGACCGCCGCAGCGACCGGCCACAGGGGATCGCCCAGGGGGGCGACGATGGACGCGGCGAGATCCGCGTCGCCGGCCTCGTGAGCCACCGCATCCTCGAGGGGCGCGGGCAGGTCGCCGAGGCGCGCGGAGACGGCGCCGGCCAGGTCGATCTCACCCGCCAGCTCGGAGATGGCGGAGCCGATGTCGACGACCTCGACCCCCATGGCGCAGAGCACGGCGACGGCAAGCTCCACCTCGCCAGCCTCGGCGCGCACGGCAGCAGCGACCGGGGGCAGGCCCTCCGCCTCCTGGGCAGCGAGCATGTCCTCGGTCACGGGCGCTTCGAGCCGCGGGGGAGGTCCGGGCTCGGGCGCCTCGGTGGCGGGGATCTGCACGGAGAAGTCGGGGCGGGGTGCCGGGGCCGCGGGCGCATCGAACGCACCCGCCTCCGAGCGCAGGGCCTCGCCGAGCAGGCCGCCAAACAGCCCGTCATCGAGACCCAGCACGCCCAGCAGCGCGCCGGCGGCGATGTCCGGATCCTCGTCGTCGAGACCGATCTCGCGGAGCTCCTCGGGCAGGCGGGTGTCCAGCCGAAGCAGGGCACGCGCGCGCTCGAGCACGTCCGGCGCGGTCTCGCCGTCGCGAATTCGTCGTAGCAGCCGGTCCAGTTCGGTCATGGCTGCAAACTCCCGGAGAGAGGTGGGTGGCTCTCTGACGGGGCCCGGGGCGGGACATTCGAATGCCGGCGACGAAAACGGACCGCGAGCCGGGGCGCGCCGGCGACGGCAAGGGGCTGGTGCTGGCCGATGAGGCCCACGCTCACGCCTCCGTACGGTCCGAAGCCAGCATCTTCTGCAGCTTCTTACGCGCGTAATACAGCCTCGACATGACCGTCCCCTCCGGGATCTCCATCACGTCGGCGATCTCCTTGTAGGACAGCCCGTCCAGCTCGCGGAGCAGGATGACCTGGCGCTGGTCCTCCGGGAGCTCCTGCATCGCATCCATGATCCGGGCGTACAGGCGCTTGCGCTCCAGGGTCTTGCTGGGGCTGTCCTGGTGGTGCTGCTCCACCATCGCGCCGTCCGCGTCTCGCGCGGCGATCTGCTCGTCGAACTCGGTCGTGCCCCGGCGCTTCTGCTTGCGCAGGAAGTCGATCGCGACGTTGGACGCGATCCGGTAGATCCAGGTGTAGAAGCTGGACTCCAGCCGGAAGCGGTGCAGGTTGTCGTAGGCCTTCACAAACGCGTCCTGCGCCAGATCCCGCGCGTCCTCCTGGTTGCGGACCATGCCGTAGATCAGCTGGTACACGCGGGTCTGGTACTTCTCGACCAGGCCGCGGTAGGCGGTGGTGTCGCCTTCGCGCACCGCCAACACCATCTGGATGTCGGCCTCGCGCGACTCGGCCTTGGACGTGGGGCTCATCGGGACTCCTCGACGCGGGCGAGGGTAACGCAGAAGTTCGTCCGTGAAACCCCGCGCCGGGTCGCTGGCGTCCGAGCACCGGGCGGCGGCCGCGACGAGGCGACCGCCGCAGCACCGCTACAGCGACAGCATGCCGGTACGGATCATGACCACCAGCTGCTTGCGCTGGTCCGCGTCCAGGACGGCGTGCAGGCGAGAGAGTGCGTCCACGACGGCCTCCTCCACCTTGCGCGCGCTCGCCTCGCGCTCCGCCGCTGCCTGCTTCGCCCTGGCCGCATCGAAGGGCTCGGCGATGAGGGCCTCGGCGTAGAGCTTCTGCGTGCGCCGCTCGTCCACCTCGCGCTGGGCGCGCTCGGTCTTGAGGTCGTCCAGGATCTCGGCGAGCGAGGCGATCTGCTCCTCGTCGAGCTCGAGCTTGTGCGCCAGGAAGCGCAGCGGGCGACGGATTCCGAAGGGTCCACCCATGGGATCTCCTCGGTGGCCGCGGTGATGGCCGTGGTGGCCGTGATGATGGGGACCGTGACCACGACCTTCGTGATCCCGACAACCCTGACGATGACCGCGATGGCCCCGCCCATGGGAACGATGATGCCCGAACATGGCATCTCCTACGTTGTACCTGGGCTTTCCGCTCCAGGCGTGTTGTGCCGGGGCTGTTCGCACCCGACAGGGACGGTCGCATGGACCGGTCAGCGGCAGGACGCCTGCTGACTTGGGAAACGTAGGGCGGGGCGCGGTGGGGTCAAGGGGTGAGTCGCGGATCGTCTGGTGAGACGTCGCGTTGCTGCGAGCGAGGGAGTGGCGGGTCGGTCTCCAGTCCCCAGTCCCCAGCTTCGGCCGGCCAGGGATGCGTCTGGCCGCAGCTGGACGGCTGCAGCCCGGAGCTCCCAGGAATCCGTAGATCCGAGCCGAGCGCAGCGGTTCCAGTCCAGGGCTGCACATCGACGATCGCGCTTCATCCGCTGCCGTAGGACTGGGGACTGGAGACTGGAGACTGGAGACCGCCCCGCCCCTCCCCTGCCCGGACCCACGCGACGCTCGCCAGACTGCCCCACTCCCCCGCCCGGACCCACGCGACGCCCGCCAGTCAGCGCCCTACCCGTGCGCCTCTCGCCAGTTCATCCCCGTCGCCGCGTTCACCGCAAGCGGCACCACCAGCTGGCTCCCCGCCCGCTCCATCTCCTCCACGACCAGCGCCCTCACCGCATCCACCTCCGCGTGGGGGACCTCGAGGAGGAGCTCGTCGTGGACTTGGAGCAGGATGCGGCTGTCGTGACCGTCCGTGCGCAGGCGCCGGTGAACCGCGAGCATCGCGATCTTCATGATGTCGGCCGCGGTGCCCTGGATGATGGTGTTGACCGCCTCGCGCTCGGCCGACGCCCGCAGGTTCCACTGCTTGGCGTTGATGGTCGGCAGGATGCGCTTTCTGCCGAAGAGCGTGCGCACGTGGCCGTCCTTCTTCGCCTGCTGGCGGGTCGCCTTGATCCAGCCCTCCACCTCGGGCATGCGGCTGAAGTACTCCTCCATGTACTCACGAGCCTGATCCCGGCTGATCCCCTGGGTCGCGGCCAGGCCGAACGCGGTCTGACCGTAGAGCAGGCCGTAGTTGACCGCCTTGGCGGCGTTGCGGAGCCCGGAGTCGACCTCGTCGAGGGGAACGCCGAAGACCTCGCTCGCCGTGCGCTGGTGGATGTCCACCCCGCTCTTGAACGCGTCCTGGAGCGTGTGGGAGCCGGTGACGTGGGCGAGGATGCGCAGCTCGACCTGCGAGTAGTCACACGACAGGAAGACGTGGCCGTCCGCCGGCACGAAGGCCTCGCGGATCCGGCGTCCTTCCTCGGTTCTCACCGGGATGTTCTGCATGTTCGGGTCCACCGACGACAGGCGGCCGGTCGCGGCGGTGGTCTGGTTGAAGCTGGTGTGGACGCGCCCGTCGACGGGATGCACGTACTCGGGCAGCTTGTCGAGGTAGGTCGACAGGAGCTTGGTCAGCTCGCGCCAGCGGAGGATGGCGACCGGCAGGTCCGGATCGCGCTGGCCGGCGAGGCGCTCGAGCACGCTGGAGTCGGTCGAGTAGCCGGTCTTCGTCTTCTTGATGGGCTCGTAGCCGAGCTCCTCGAACAGGATCGTGCGCAGCTCGGGCACGCTGCCGATGTTGAACTCTCGCCCGACGATGTCGTGACACGCCTTCTCGGCGTGCTCCACGTGCGCGGCGACCTCGTCGCGGACCTCCTTCAGGCGTGCCTCGTCGAGCAGGATCCCGCGGGTCTCGACGTCGGCGAGCACGAGCTGGAGCGGCAGCTCGACCTTTTCGTAGATCCAGCGCATGCCGTCATCGAGGCGGGGCTCGAGGCGCTCGTGCACCTGGTAGGCGACCTGGGCATCCTCCGCGGCGTAGTGGGTGGCCTCGTCGATGGGCACCTGGTCGAAGCGGCGCTCCTCGCTGTTCGAGACGGTCTGGTACGTCGTCATCTTGTGCGACAGGTAGCGGCTGGCCAGGGTGTCCAGGCCGTGGCTGCGCTCGTGGGCTGCGAGCACGTAGTCGAGGATGGCCGTGTCCCCGCTGATCCCCTGCAGATCGATGCCGTGGCGTCGGCAGACCACGAGATCGTACTTGAGGTTGGAGCCCACCTTGCCGAGCTTCGCGTCCTCCAGGATGGGGCCGAGCGCCGCCTTGACCGCCTCGAAGGACAGCTGCTCACCCTGATCCAGCAGCCCCTCCAGGGTGTGGCCGAAGGGCACGTACACCGCGTCGGTGGGCGACCAGCAGAAGCTCATGCCCACCAGCTCGGCCTTGAGGGGGTCCAGGGAGGTGGTCTCGGTGTCGAAGCCGAAGCTGCCCGCCTCGCGCAGGTCCTTCGCCAGCGCGTCGAGGTCTTCCTGGGACTGGATCGCGCGGTAGACGCTGGTGTCGACCTCCGGGCCGGTCTTGAGCAGCCGCCGAGCCACGTTGCCGAAGTTCCAGCGATCGAAGAGCTCTTTCAGCTCCTCGTTCTGCATGCCGCGCGGCTTCAGCGAGTCGAGATCCTCGTCCAGCGGGACCTCGGTGTAGATGGTCGCGAGCTGCTTCGACAGCGTGATGTCGTCGGCGTGCGCGCGGATGTTCTCCCCGCGCTTGCCCTTGATCTTGTCCTTGTTCTCGAGGACCCCCTCGACCGTGCCGTACTGCTCCAGCAGCTTGGCGGCGGTCTTGTCGCCGATGCCGGGCACGCCGGGGATGTTGTCGGACTTGTCGCCGGCGAGGCCGCGCAGGTCGGTGATGAGCTCTGGACCGACGCCCATCTTCTCCTTGACCTCGTCCGGGCCGAACTCGGTGTCCTTCATCAGGTCCAGCACGTGCACGTGCTCGTCGACGAGCTGGTAGAAGTCACGGTCGCCGGTGACGAGCATGACCTCCATGTCCGGGCCGCCGTAGCGGGTGGCCAGGGTGCCGATGACGTCGTCGGCCTCGTAGCCCTCGACCGTGATCGCGCGGAAGCCGAAGCCTTCGACCAGGGTGCCGAAGTGGGGCCACTGGGCGCGCAGATCATCGGGCATGTCCGGGCGGTGGCCCTTGTAGTCGGGGAAGAGCTCGTTGCGGAAGGGCTTGCCCTTGTCGAAGCAGACCACGCAGTAGTCGGGCTTCCACGTGCGGATCAGCTTGGCGAAGAGCTGGGTGAAGCCGTAGAGCGCGTTGGTGGGGAAGCCATCGGGGGCGTGCATCGGGGGCAGCGCGAAGTAGGCGCGGAAGGCGTGGTTGCTGCCATCCACCAGGAACATGCGCTTCACGGGAACTCCTCGTCGGGGCGGGCTGGGACCGTAGCCGACGCCGGGCGTGCGCGCCGACACGGCTCCGCTCTCGGTGGTGGATCCGACGATGATCCGCTGCTGATCGCGGTCATGGAGAGGGTGTAGGAACGGCGTGGGATGGCTGCGGAGGGCGGTCGCCGTACCTGTCAGCACGGATGTGACAGGAGTCCTCTATGTACCAGCGAAAGATGCGTTCTTCCGCCGGCTCTGCCTCGTCGTTCGATGCCGCCTCTGCGGCGTCGGCGCAGGCGGGCCAGGCGACGTCCAACCAGCAGATGATGGCGCAGCTGGCGGGACAGCAGCAGGAGGAGTCGACCGCGATGCTCGACGCGGTCGCCGGTCAGGGCGGACGGGTGACCGGCCAGGGCAAGGAGGCCCTGCTGGCCGCGATGGGCGAGCCCCCGTGGGTCGTGAACTCGACCCAGGCGCCACGGACGATGGACCGGATGAAGGTGCTGAAGTCGGCCTCGAGCCCCGACGGCGTACCCCCCGACTGGTACACGCAGAACGCCGACCGCAACCTGGGCCTCCGCCAGATCGGCCAGGGCTACGTGCACGGGGGCTGGGCGGTGCTCGACTCGGCGAACGGCGCGTACGTCTGCGGCTACGAGGACTCGCGCACCGGCGAATACCTGTACTTCATGGTCGACTATCAGGCGCCGGAGCCCAAGGGTCGCAACCAGCGCATGCGCGACCAGCTGCTCTCCGAGGGCGGCGGAATGACCGCGCAGTACACGGCCTACATGATCAGCCGGGTCGGCAGCGGCATCGTGAACTTCTTCAACCCCGCCGACAACCTCATCCAGGCCGCGACCGGACGGAACCTGGACACCTTCTCCGATGACTTCGGCGACGAGCTGTCCGTCTCCGATCGCATCCTGCAGGTGGTCCAGGCGGCTGCGGAGTCGGTCGGCGCGTCCGAGCTGCAGGGCATGACCAAGCTGCAGAAGCTCGCCCTCGGCCTGACCGTCGCCGCGGAGGCAGGTACGCCGGTCGTCATCGACGCCCTCGTCGACACGGGCCTCATCGACCAGGAGACCGCCGAGGTGGTCCTGATCGCGAACAAGCTGGTCGGACTCATGGGGGTGTTCGCCAACTTCCGCAAGAACGGCAAGCTCGAGACCGGCGACTACCTCGCGACGGTGGCGACGCTGGCCAGTGGCGGAGAACAGGCGATCAAGGCCTGTCTTGGCGAGGACGGCTACGAGCAGTTCTGGAAGGGCAACACCGCTCTCATCGGCCAGTACCTCCAGAACGCCGACAAGATCCAGCAGGCCTGGGACCTCGTCAGCTCCGGTGGTGCCGCGCTGAAGAAGTAGTCACCAGCGCAGGACCGCGGCGGCCACGGACAGGCCGGCGCCGGTGCCGAGCAGGAGCACGGTGTCGCCGCGCGAGATCCGCCCCCGAGCGTCGGCGTGGGCGAGCGCCATGGGGATGGAGGCGGCGATGCAGTTGCCGTACTCGCCGACGATGTCGACCACCCGGTCGGGGTCGAAGCCGTAGCGGGGCAGGCTCGCGAGCGCATTGCCGCTCGCCTGGTGAGGCACGACCAGATCGAAGTCCCCCGGCGAGAGGCCGGTGAGGTCGCGCACCTCGTCGAGCAGGTCGGCGACGCGCTTGCGGGCCATGCGGTAGATGGCGGGCCCGTTCATGTGGAAGCGGTTGTCGGCGAGGGTGGTGCGCGGGTCGCTGGGCGGGTGGGCGACGCCGGCGCCGCGGTACTCGGTGAACTCGGCGCCGGCGGGGTGGGTGTGCATGACCCAGGCGAGCAGACCCTCGTCGCCCTCGGGCGCGGTGACGAGGGCGGCGGCAGCACCATCGCCGAGCAGCGCGGCGCTCTCGGGCTCGCTCGGATCGACCTGGCCGGTCGAGATCTCGGAGCTCACGACGAGCACCCGCCGGTGCAGGCCCGCGGCGACCAGGGCGGCGGCGTGGCGCAGCGCGACGACGAAGGACAGGCAGGTGGCGTGGATCGAGTAGGCTGGGATGCCGTCGAGGCCGAGCTCGCGGGCGACGAACACCGCCGTGTCGGGGATCAGCTGCCGCGGGGTCGCCGACGCGTTGAGCAGGAGATCGGGCGCGCCGTGGCGCTCCAGGATCGGTCGGGCGGCGTGGGCGGCCTGCACCTCGGGCAGCCCGTGGAAGCGCGCACGCTGCTCCACGCCGAGCCGCCTGCGGATCCATCCGGGAGAACGCCCGACCTCGACGGACGCCTGCTCGACGGTGACGACCTCGGGGGAGGCCCACAGGGAGGTGGCGGCGATGCGGACACCGAGGAACACGACACGCTCGCGGCTTGGGGGTGGACGCAGCCTAGCGCTGGCGGAGCGGGCGCGGAGGTCGCAGCGACGGCGAGCGGTCAGCTGGCGGCTTCGACGGCCCCGGGCGGTGGCTGACCCGCAGGTCGGAATCAGAGGCGGTCGTCAGGCAGACGTGAAGCCTCCGCAACGCAAGGTGTCAGCGCGATGCGTACGTCTATGAGGGGCGGATACGCTTGCAGCCTCCTCCGGTGTCAGTACACACCGACCCCTGGCGCCTGCAGCCTGGCGCTTTCCGTGAACCCGCTCGCAGCTCGAGGTGGAGATGAGCACGAACGACCTGTACAACCCGACCGAGGAGCACGCCCAGCTCCGCGAGATGATGGCCCAGTTCACGGCCAACGAGGTCGAGCCTCAGGCGGCCGAGTTCGACGAGAAGGGCCACCTCAACGTGGAGCTCTTCCGTCAGCTCGGCGAGCTGGGCCTGCTGGGCATCACCGTGCCCGAGGCGTACGGCGGGGCCGAGATGGACACGGTGGCGGCGTGCATCGTGCACGAGGAATTGTCCAAGTCGGACCCGGGCTTCTGCCTGGCCTACCTCGCCCACTCCATGCTCTTCGTGAACAACCTCTTCTTCGCCTCCAGCGACGAGCAGCGCCGGCGCTGGCTGCCCAACGTCATCAGCGGCGAGTGGGTCGGCGGCATGGGCATGACCGAGCCCGGCGCGGGCACGGACGTGCTGGCCATGACCACGACCGCGGTCAAGGACGGCGATGAGTACGTCGTCAACGGCACCAAGACCTACATCACCAACGCGGTCGAGGGGCACATCTTCCTGTTCTACGCAAAGGTGGACGGGCGCATCACCAGCTTCGTCGTCGATCGGGACTGCCCCGGCTTCTCGACCTCCCAGAAGATCGACAAGATCGGCATGCGCGGCAGCACCATGGCCGAGCTCATCTTCGAGGACTGCCGGATCCCGGCCAGCAACCTGCTGGGTCACGAGGGCGGCGGCATCACCCACATGATGCGCAACCTCGAGATCGAGCGCCTCACCCTGGCCGCGATGAGCGTCGGCATCGCCCGCCGCTGCGTCGACATCATGGTGCGCCACGGCCAGGAGCGGAAGGCCTTCGGCGAGCCCATCAACCGCTTCGGCCAGATCCAGCGCTACATCGGCGAGGGCTACGCCATGACCGAGGCCGCCGCCTCCCTGGTCTACAACGTCGCCCGCAACTGCGGCCCCGACGTCCAGAACCGCCTGGGCACCGACGCCGCCAAGCTCTTCGCCGCCCCGGTCGGCAAGATCGTCGCCGACTACGCCATGCAGGTCATGGGCGGCTCCGGCTACTGCCGCGAGTACCCGGTCGAGCGCCTGTGGCGCGACGCCAAGCTCCTGGAGATCGGCGGCGGCACGCTCGAGGCACACCAGAAGAACATCACGAAGGACCTGGCGCGGATGAAGCCGGTCTGAGGGGTTCGGGGTCAGGACGAGAGAGGTCGCACCTCGACCTACGATCGTTCCGTGCATGGCGGGATCCGACGGGGGCGACCCCATCATCGGGGTCAGGACGAGAGAGGCTGCATCTCGTTGCCCAAGCACGCCCTTCACGGCGGCGCGGAACCGACTCGATCCCATCTGCGGGGTCAGGACGAGAGAGGTCTCATCTCCGCGGTTCCACGTGCCCCAGACAAGGCCAGGTTCTGCGCTGGCGGTCAGCCGAGCAGGTTCTCCAGCTGCATCATCTGGTGCCGCGTCGTGCCGTCGAGTTTGCGCCGCCGGTTGGCTTGCGCCTCGAGCTGCTTCACGCGCCAGGTCGACACGTCCAGAATCCCGGCCACATCCGTTCGCGTTGCCGGCGTCGAACGCAAGAGCCACCACGCCGCAATCCACGACGCGTGCGCCGACCGGGGGCCCCGATTCTCGCGTTTCAGCAATCCTTCACGCGACACACCCAGGACTGCGGCCACGTCGGCCAACGCCTGGTCCGGCGACCGAGTGGCGTCGGCAGGGCCTGATGGCACAACCTTCGTAGGCGTAGACGTCCAGAGTTCGTGCTCGTCGAACACGGATGGCGCGCCGAGCCTTCGCAGACGGACGTCTTCGATGTACCGCTGGATGTTGGCCGAGGAGCCGAACATCGCCAGCAACTCCTCCGTCGTCAGCCAATCGGCCAACGCCTCACCGATGTAGGCGTTGTGGCTCGACCACATGCAGTCTTCAGGACGCCGAGCCAGCCCAGCGCGGACAGGGTTGAGGTGCAGGTACGCCAGCAGATGCTGCCAGTACGCATCATCGAGCACGACGCGGTTCTTGAAGCGGCCGCGAAACAGCGGACCGTCGAATCCCATCGCGCAGTTGTAGCGCTGGGTGATCCGGGCTCCCACATGCTGCATGACAGCCGACAGATTCCCGCGAGGAACCTCCACCATGAGGTGGAAGTGGTCCGGCATGAGAGCGTAGCCGTGAACGCGAGCGCCGAAGCGCTCCGGTACCTCGGAGATGACGTCGATGGCCATCGCGCAGGCGGCGTCGTTGTGCAGGAACGCCTCTCTGCGAGACGCGCGGTTCATCACGTGGTGGCGAGCACCCGGAAAGTCGATGCGAAGCGGTCGAGCCATGGTTCCCCCCAGTTGGCCAGGCCCGCTAACCTCTCCCGTCCAGACTCCAGGGAGAACCGCCTCAAATTTCCGGACTCGTGCTACACGCATCGACCGCGAGACCCATGCGAGGTCTCTCGTCCTGACCCCCGTTCGGTCACGGCTCGCCTACGATCCCCTTGAACACGGCGCCGTGCGCCGGCGCGGTCCAACATCTCTCGTCCTGACCCCGACGGCGGGCGCTGCGCGGCTCGACCCCCACCGTTGCGGGATCAACAACGACCTTTGTCCAACCTCTCTCGTCCTGACCCCGTCCCCCCACCCCACGCCCGCACCACCCCGACCACCCCCGCCACCGTGTGCTCGTCCGCCACCACGTCCACCCCGATCCCCACGTCCCCCGCCGCCTCCGCGGTCCGCGGCCCAATCGCGAACACGGTCACGCCCTCCCACGGCGGGGGGCAGTGCCGAGCCAGCCGCCGCGCCGCCGAGCCCGACATGAGGACCACCGCGTCCACCGGCCAGACCGCCGCGAGGGCCTCCCCTGCTCCGCTCGGCTCGACGTTGTCGTACGCAACCACGTCCTCGACCACCGCGCCCGTGGCCCGCAAGCCCTCCAGCGTGCCCGGACTCGCCACCGCCGCCCGGGGGTAGAGCACGGTCTGACCGCTCCGATCCCCGAGCGCCTCGGCCAGGTCCGCCGCGGTCGCCCTTGCCGGCACCAGGTCCACCGTCAGTCCCGCACGCTCGGCCGCCCTGGCGGTCGCCGGGCCCACCGCGGCGATCCACGCCGGTCGTACGCTCACATCCCGCAGCACGCCGACCACCGCGGCCGACGTGAGCACCCAGCCGTCGTGCCCCCGCGCCGCCGTCGCCGCCACCTGCTCCGGGTAGGACACGCGCTGCACCAGGGGCACCAGCACGGGCTGCATGCCCAGCGCTCGGATCGGCGCGGCCAGGGCCTCGGCGTCCGCAGCCGCCCGGGTGATCAGCACCCGGCAGGTCACGTCCGACGCCCGATGAGCAGACCCCGGCCGTCCATCAGGCCATCCGGCTCGAAACGGGCGTCGAAACCTGCATCCTGAAAGGCACTCACCAGCACCTCGTGGGGGCAGAGCCACAGCTCGTGGTGGTCGACGTAATGGCGCACGGGCTGGCCGCGCTCGACGACGAGCCAGTGCATGTCCATCACCGACACGCCGCGGTGGGTCTGGGCGACCGTCGCGCGGACCAGCTTGAGGTCCTCGCTGTCGTAGGTCTGCACGCTCGGTCGGCCGTCGTGCCAGGCCTCTGGGGTGAACCAGGG
>MDTC01092071.1_pt1 | contig 11441 bp, 10 predicted proteins | sample 811181 | NCBI WGS metagenome assembly MDTC01 (sample SAMN05326644, study PRJNA326480) | marine metagenome | isolation source: seawater | place: Pacific Ocean: North | collected 2011 | reverse complement strand
TCCATCGCCGCGGCCTCTGCGCGTGTATAAAAAGAGGAGAGAACGAGAGTCAGATGACCATCCCGGCCGGCGATGGAGGAGGGGGAAGTTTTTGACGATGTAGTCAAGCTGCTCGACACATATGTTGCAATGATAGATAAGCAGGATGAAATTATCATTGCTCTGAAAGAAGAAATAAAATTTTTGAGGAGAGAACTCAACTTACCCTCGCATATAATAACGTCTCCGCCCACCCCCTTCAGCGTAGATACCTGCGAAGAAAGTATAGGGTCAGAATGCAAATAATAAAGACGTTTCTTGCGCATATCCAGTGGTTCGTCTTTATTTATATCTTCTGGACACCGTTTCAGATTCTCGTGAGCAACCTGGACCTTATATTTTCATTAGTATTGTTTATTGGGTTCATGTATTTTACAGAGTTTTTGCTAGGCTAATTAAGTAGATTCCTTGAAAAGAGCGACAGACTTCATTATAGTATGCTTAGAAACTCCAGTTACTAAGTGTATGTTCTCTACGTTAGTATCAGGAAACTCAATCAAAACAGCGACAGCAAACTTTGTCATAGGATTCAGTGCTTTCATCTTATAACATCTCTTTCTCACATCGCCCAGCCGCATCCGTATCTTCTTCTGCGCCAGGAAGTCCATCCCCAGCAATCCACAGAACCTCGGAATCATCAAATTGTAGCTACAATTCTCCAGATTCACACGAGGACGCTTGTGCTGCTTGATCTTTTCCATGCAAATCTGCCGCTCGTACATCTTGAATGTACGGCAAATTTCCTTAGGCTTCACGTTTTGACACACTGCTGCAAGCTCGCGGAACGTGTGCGGAAACTTGCTCTCCCGGCCAGCCATGCAGATACTAACAATGCACAGGAGCTCATCCTTCTTGACTTGTTTGATCGACTCCTTGTTGCTGACGATGTATTTAACTATAGACTGAGATCGATCTTCTATCCTCTTGAGTACACCTATACGAGAACAGAGTTCTGTCACTATAGAGCGTACCCTTCGAATTCTACGTTCTCCCGTAGAGAGAACAGCCGCATCAAGGCGTTTTTGAGCTGTGCTGTACTTTTGGTTTACGAAACACCCCAAGTCCTCTTGTTGGGAGTAGGACTGCATGCGGTCAAATGTGTCTGTACTGGGTTTCGGACACCCGACAACAAGCCCGCAGTCGGTACATATTACATCGTTTTGCTGATAGTCTACAATCGTGTTTTTGTGACAACATCCGCCATCGCCACGACCTCGTTTGTAGATGCGCCGGACATGGCGATCGATGTAAAAATCCATCGGGAGTGACATAGAACTACAGTGTGCCTCTAATACTAAGTATTATTTGATAAACGACGATTGACAAAGTTGAAGCTCAGTTGATCGTCACTACGACGTCGCTTTCTTGGTGGCTCCGTACCACCCATGAGAGTCAGATAGTGGATTGTGTGTCCGGCCACGTCCACTGTTTTCTCCGCACGAAAACGGCTCCCCCTGTTTATTAGAACTTCACCCTCCGAATCGAACAGGCTTTCCTCTGCAATCTCCAGCACGCTCACACCTGGTGGGATCTGTATGACCATCATACAACAACGGTTCAACTTCATATTATCTGTATTGAACGCCAACGCTTCACCCCAGTCGAAGGTAGTGGAAGTAAAATCAGGCTTCGTCCAAACCGAACCGTACTGTGGAGGTCCAGCGTTCGCTCCACGAAATACCACCTGGGAAAGGTTTCCCTCTGTAGTCGGAGCCGCATCAATTAGGGCCGCCAGCTGGTTGTTCCTGCTCTGCCACCTCCTCATCGATTCCGTATCGATCACCGCGCATGTAGGGTCATTACGTAAAACCCGGTTCATCCATAGCGACTCACCACCCACGTAAAATTCAAACGCATCACTTTGAAGAGGGTAATCTTTTAATTGCTTTCGTAAGAAGTCTCCTTGCTGACCCACCTTCCACACTTGGCTCGCGAAGCCGTCTGGTCTGTGCGAAGCCCAGTTAAGTATTGGGTCATTCATCCGTGTCGGTATATACTACTACATTTTTGTATATCTGTTACATTTTTATACTAAGAATCACGCCATCATCATCAGACTCCCCCAGTTCGTCTTGCGCTTCTTCGAGCCGCCCGACCCCTTCTTCAGAATCGTCACGCTCTTGAGCTCGAACTTGCACCCGAAGTTGCCGTTCACCATGTAGCTCGACATGGCCACCTCGCACGTCACGAGGTCGCCGCGCTCGACGTGGTCAGTGTCGTTGTCCTCGGAGTTGACTTGGTCGCCCCCAGCGTTGTAGATCGGGATGGGCCGGCAGTGCAGCTCGTCCGACCCCGACTTGAAGTCGCGCTTGAAGGCGCGAGACTTGAGCGGGAACTGAACGGGCTCCTTGTTGAACTTGACGGGCATGCCCATGTTCTCCTCCACGAACATCTCGACGAGGTCCTCGTCGTTCTTGTCAACCTTTTTCGGGTCGATCTTCTTCATCTTGGCGTACGACTTGATAATCTTCGCCTTCTTCTGCTCCAGGATCCCATCGGTGACCCACATCAGCTTAAACGCCTCGATGGAGCGGTCACGGATGTTGTCCACAAAAGACTTTTGGGCGTTGAGCGTGATCTCGTTCTTGTTGACGTCGTCCTCCGCCTGCTCCAGCTCGCCCACCGAGAGCGTGACCTCGAACGAAGCGTCCTTCTTCTCGGGCGCGAACTTGGTGCCCAGGTTTCCGTCGCCCGACAGCCGCGGGTAGTTCGCGATCATCGGCGGGGTCTCGAAGCGAGCCGGCCAGTTGCCCGTCTCTCCATGGTTTTGGATGAGCACCGCCTTATCACCGCGCCAGTCGTCGCCGATGACGACCTGCATCTGGTCCTTGTTGGTCTTCGAGACGATAGCGTCCATCGCCTCTGTCCATCCGAGGTAGCTGCACGTACGCGGGCGCTTCTCCGTCTTGTGTGCCATGGCGTCGGTCTTCTCACCGCCCATCAAGTCGTCGAAAGTCATGCCGTCTGTGGATGCCATTTTTTTAAACGCGTTTAAATTTATAAAAGTTTTTCCTGAGATGACTTTTCGACAATCGATTTTATTTTCATGAGATCTGTGATGTTCGGTATCATAGTGATTTTTTTAAAAATCTTGATTTTTTTGGTCTTAGTGATGATGATTACTAACCATATAACATATGGTAGTAATACGTCGAGAATTATGAGTGATAAACACATGCTCATAAAAACCCATATGAGTGATCTTAGTACAAAACATGTTACAAATATAAGCCGCAAGGCAGTCGTTCATCATTTCAAACATAAACCACCATTTAACTGGATACCAATTGAGTATGAGTTTGTTCAGCATTACCCAGATATTCGCATAATTGCAGAATCAAGAGAGTGGTTACACTGGATAGTTACTAATTACAACGAATTACCCGATTATGTGATATTCCTACACGGACACCCGAAGTCATGGCATGTAAAAAACACGAAACGATTTAAGGAATCTATTGCGTCAGCAACACCTAAAGAAGTCCTCATGCTTGGAACCCCAATGGAGGACGTGCGCGGGTCAGAAGTGCCAAGATGGGCACACTTTAATCCGCACTACCCTGGATGGAACGGTTACATAGAAAGATCAGGTCTTGATTGGGTAAATGGCGAGCTGTTCAATATGACTTTTTTAGAAGCTTGGAAAAAATGGGATTGGTCTGATCACAAATGCTGCTCCGAGATGGTAGTGTCGAAGAGCGCGCTTTTGCAAATTCCTTTGCAAACTTATAAAAATATAGAAACACATATCAACCAGACTCCAGGCGAGCCATGGGGGTGGATTATGGAGCGGACCTGGCAGAATATGTTTAGTCACTTTTAGAATAGTATAATAATAGTCGTGCTTCTTTGTGCTCTAAAATTGTAAGAATGGAGGCTGTGCTTCTGAAAGTAGTTAGCTTCATAGAGAAAGAGGATGAATATTCTTCACTTATGCAATGGGTGGCTACTGCATTCAAACATGTAAAACGTGAACTAGCGTCTCGAAAAGTTTCGAACGAAGTGCTTGATACTCATATTGAACTCTTTAGTGAGAAACTTGCTGATACTGAATGGGTATTGAACCAAGGCCATGTTTCCTTTTCAAACACGCTATGCATGTCTTCTCCGTGTGTTATCTTTCTCCTCATTCTCAAACTGAGACTACTCAGAAACGATAACGACTGGTTTATTCAAGACGCCGAACTCCGAAAAGATCCTGAAAAATTGAAAGAGGATTCGTGGGTCAATGCCCGTCTTGATTTTTGTAAGTATAATCTTCCTTACTATGAAACCAACCCCATGATGTTCTACACAATGTCTCAAGTTCAAAAATCTCTCATCGCATTTTCCCTGATTTCGTTGGATCCAAAAGTCGAGATCGACTTTAACTTTTTGAACGACTTCATGCAAGTGTTGATAGATCGGATTTCTATCTTGGTGTCTTACCCCTACCCACCAGAAATAAATGACGTCGATGACTATGTTCACGAAATCAGTGAAACTGTGATGGTGCCTTCGTCTGCATTTGTGTGGGACATGTTTAGCATCGTGACAGATAACAACAGGAGATTGGCAGAAAGTGTCAGATTTTCTCAATTGCAATCGGCATCGGACTTTGACGACTACGACGACTACCTCAAAGAAACATCTCCGCATGTTGAACTATGGTTCGCGAACATGATAGTTATTGCCGCTGGTGATGATCTGAATACAATTTTCAGAGATTATTATCTAGAACATCATGTGGAAAAGTACGAAAATGCATGGTACTCAAGGCACAATGCTGGACAAGATATGTCATCGTACAAAATACTGCAGTTTTGCAGAGGGTTTGAGGATGCTAATTCTATTTTGATTACAGCAACACAGCTTGTAGCTACGCTGATCTATATTGAAGATGGGAAGTCACAAGTTGAAACGGTGCTTACAAGGTTGAAGAACTTGTCATCATTTGAATATAACATTCTTTTTAGATGCATCATCCAGTACACCGTTCTTCGCAGCTGGGAGATCGATTTCGACATCCACGTATTTGCATCACTCCTATCTGAAAAGGATCCACTGATGCCACACATATCCGCTGTTCCATTTGTCGACAAGTATGTGGTGGACCACAAGACCGTGTGTTGGTCATTCAAGGATGCATTTACGATTTGGTGTTATATTTTAAAATCGAGGTTTAAGGCAACAGTGTACAATAGGGAAAACAAGGAGCCTGTGAGCGCTGCGAAGCTAATAGATGGTATTTTGACATACACACAGAAAATTCAAACTAGGTAATTGTAATCTGAACATTCTCTGTCTGCACCTTGTCAATACGAGCTACGAGATGAATAGTCTCGGCTGTAAAGATGGGGGCATTGATGTCTTCGCCAAGCTTGAAGTCTGTTCCCCAAACATCGTGCTTTTCGCGCCGCGCACTTGATTTCGTGAGAACCGCGTTCCCGTTTGTATGCTTAAGCGGCTGCAATCCTCTGGGCGTGAATAATATAGTCAGTTCATCGGGCATGTTATCCGCACTACTCTTAAGCACCGTGATGGTTGAACTTGAAGACTCGCGGTTGCATTTGGACGCTGGCGCCGTCAGCTCGCTTGAACTGGACCCCGCCGTAAGGGTTGAGCGGTGCCGGGTAGTCAGCCGCCAGTTCTTCAGCTTGTACTCCCGCCCGTGCTCCGTAAACCGGTACTGGCTGAGGTTGCCGCTTAACTTCACTGTAGTTTTTCTCGAGTTCGCGGAGGACATCGGTCTTTCGCGTGACGACCTCGGCTGAGTAAGCAACTTCCGCCTCGAGAGCTTTTTGTCGCGAGTGCCAATGAACGAGCGAACACCGGCACTTCATGATTTCAGACTCTCTGTACTCGGCCCAGCACTCTTCGACACGGCTACCGAGATCACGGATTTTCTGGATGTGCAGCTGCCGACGCTCATCTGGTGAGACTCCAACAGACGCGTGCGCGCTAGCTGGTCGGGGCGGCATGTCCCCGGGGGACGGAGTACGTCTTAGTTCAGCTGAGTATTCGCTATCGACCGACATGAAAAGTTTTTCCTTATTTAGTAAAAAAACCCACTTGTGATAAAAACACGCTGCTTGCTAAGAGACACAAATGATGTTAAATATCCGACTAGTGTAAAATTCCACTTGTTGGGAAATGGTATGATATCTTCCATGATCCCTTGGATCCCATTCATTTCCACGAATGATTCGCATAGCGTTGGGCGCACCGTTGTGCCGACTGCAACACGGCTCTCGCCCTCCACTAAAGTGAAGTTGAACTCGATGTATGGCTTGAAATGTGGTTGATCGGCCTTCACCTTCATGACGACGTCCTCGAAATAGTACGGCGGCATGTTATCAGTATGATGGTCACACCCTTGAATGTAGTACGGCTTCACCTGCATCTTGCTCAGGATGGATCCATCCGTACTGTACCGTGCGGCCGGCAAGAAGTCGACAAAGTTAATACGATTGGGCTCAACGTTAACAACAAGCGTCGCATTGAAGTAAATGTTATTGCCCTTCTTCGTGCAGTTCACCCCGTCGACAACAATCACGCTTCCGTACTCGAGGCCCGCAGCTTCAGATGGTTGCATGCCCCACACCGTGAAGCGGAGAAGTGACCCGATCTTCACCTCATGGCAGAAGTCATCGGGCTTCTCATTCGCCGCGAACATGTATCGCTCGCCGTCGAAGGTCGCCTTGTACCCATCACCTTCATCTGTCGTACCCAAGTTGTAGCGCTGCACACAGCCAGTAAACTGAACACCGCGCGCCCTGCCAGTATGTATCATGTGCGGCTCCCACGATAGGAGCGCTGTTTTAATCGTGACCGGGCGTCTACACTCTGGCACAACTGGTGGTACATACGTAGAAATTGCAGTTTTGACAACATCATTTGTTTGGTTCTTTCTACGCTCAAGCAGACGGTTTAGAAAACTTTTCCGCATCTTGCATAATTCTCCTCTTCTTCGCTGCTTCTTCTCTTTCGAACTTCTTCCATTCTTTCGCGATCTCGAGACCCAAAGCGCAATTCTTCTTCATTTCCTCCAAATCCGCCTTCAAATTCTTGATAGTCTTCCTGAGCTGTTCGTTCGCCTCCTCGAGCAATTCTTGGCGTTTGAGCTTCTCCTCGGTACCATTAGGCGTAGCAGCTGGTGTGGCCATGATCGTCTGGTGGTTATTGTAGTGTAATATGTTTTGAGTTTTAGATTTTCCGAATTTTTGGTCGGGTGTAAAATTTGAAAATTTTCCCGACAATTTTTAATCGTCGCGATAATTTTTGACCTGTCATTTCAGACAACTATATTTGAAAAAGATCATCATATCAAATCAGCTTATAAATGTTGTCGAGGAACAATTTTTGATCAAGACACCGACGCGCATTCAATGTCAGATAAAGAGCGTTCCATCCTCACAAATGGAGTGCGTATCAGCAACACGTACACTCACGTGGGCTGGGACGGCGATACCGAGTCCGCTGAGGCCATCTCGGGCTCCAAGGACAGCCACACCGTCGTCATTCAGATCCCGATGTCCATGTTCGGCCCCAAGCCGCAGTCGCTGCTGAACATGTCGTGCAAGCCAGCGGCGCTCGCTATCCAGGAGGCGCTGTCAATGTTCTCTTTCCTCGTGCAGAACCCCTCGCTCTGCCTGCCGCTCACAGAGGAGGAGGCTGAGCAGAAGCTCATCGATGTTTTAGAGGCGCGCCTCAGCTCGGAGCAGATCCTTCGCTTCACCGATGACGACGGCGAGCAAGACCGCGAGCGCATCCAGGTGGCGATGGAGATGGTCACGACTGCGGGGGCCGACGGCGGCGAGGGTTCGGTCAGCGGGACCGTCATCGCCTACCGCATCCACATCATGGTCATCGACCGCTCCATCGACCTGGGCATCGGGCTCTACCACCTCATTCGCTACAACAAGGCCCAGGCCAAGAAGAAGGCGCGCGGGGGCTTCCAGACTCGCTTCGACCGCAGCGTCATCGGCCCCTCGACCTACTACAAGCGCGTCACGTCGACCGCGTACTGGTCCTACACGATAGCGAGCCAGTACCTGCGCTCGGAGGAGCTCCACAGTCTAGCGGACCAGGTCGAGAGCGTCGAGGCGCCTCTGCAGAGCAAGGACAACCCGGCCAACCCGTACTTCGTGTTCTCCCTCAAGAACGCCTGCCGCCTCACTGCGCGAGCGGACGTGACCGTGAACATCGAGGGGGAGCCGTGCCCGCTGCAGAGCAGCTACGTGAACTACATTTCGCCCGGCCCCTACGCTGAGGTGATCTTCCCGAAGCCGCGGCTCACGGTCAAGATCTCGCAGCTCGTGTTCGCGCCGGAGGTCGTCAACCTGTTCCAGCTGCCGTCGCTCACTGTACACGGGGTCATCGAGGAGCCGTCGGACTCGCTCGGGGCGCTTGACGCCTACGCCATCATTCTGCGCAAGATCGGCGGGCAGTTCTCCGACCCGCTTCCTGGCAACCAGCAGTCAGACCTGCACATCATCCAGCGCGAGTCGGCAGAAGTCATGCGCAACCTCGCCACTATCGTCGACATTGACGAGCGTCGCGATGCCCTCGCCAACGCGCGCAAGTGCATCGGCAACGACGTTCGCCAGTGCTTCGACACGCGCGCCAACATTGCCGGGCCGCTGCTGGAGATGGTCATATGGCACGAGGGCAACGTGCGCCAAGCGTCGTCGCGCGGGGAGGCGCTGTGCTACTCGCGCCCAGCGGAGCAGGTCGCCTGCCTGGACTCGGGCCTCAGCGCCTTCGCCAACCGTCGCCTCATGGACATGAAGATGTTCGAGGATACGCTGGAGGTCGCCACGACACACGACACGCTCTACACGCTCTACCTCTTTGCGATGGACGCCTACCGCCACGAGAAGAACCTCCACAACAACGCCGTGCTCTGCGGCGGGGGAGGCGTGTCCAAGTCCTTCATCATGCTGCTGCTCAAGGACATGTGCATTCCGAAGACTACGCTCTTCGTCGCGCACGTCACGGAGCACGCGGCCTGCATCGAGGACGACGACAACTACAAGATCGAGTGCATGGAGGAGATTCCGATGGCGCGCCTCGGCATCGAGAAGGGCCAGGGCGCGCAGGGCGACCCCAAGTTCAAGAACAAGCTCACCTCGCTCGAGACCGTGTCGACCGTGTTCCACTGCGACGAGGAGACCGGGCGTCGCAGCGCGCGCACCATCGTGTCCGAGTCCGTCGGCGTGGTCCTCGGCGCCACGAACGACCCGCCCGGCGACATCCCGGACGCGCTCCGCCAGCGCTTCTACATCAAGCGCATGAACATGTATACGCGGCCGTGCCGCTCCATCATGGACTACAAGTGCCAGCACCGCTCGGACCAGATGAAGGCGGAGAAGGACAAGGTGCTGCACAGCTTCCGCACCACGCAGATGATGGTGGCGTGGACCAACCAGCTCATCTGGTGCAAGGCGCTGCCGGAGGTCGACATGGGCGCGGCGCTCACCATGTTCAAGGTGATGATCGGGTTCCTCGAGGAGAAGGGCCTCGTCAACGTCGCCAACGTCGGCCGCGACGTCTCGCGCCTCAAGAACGCGGCGCGGACCATCGCCATCATCAACGCGGTCGACGAGGTGTTCAACACCCCGGGCAAGATGCACTGGGGCAAGCCTTTCAAGTTCGACATGCTCATGGACGTGAAGAACGCGCTGTTCTGCACGGAGGAGATCGCGTGGTTCACATTCGGCCTGCTCAAAGACATGTTCGTGGACACCGAGGAGTGCCCGCTCCTGTGCGGCCTGGCGAAGCACAACGCTTTCGTTCCGCTCAGCACTGGCGGCCGCCGCATCACCTGGGACCCGCGCTACCACCACAGCAACGCGGTCAACGCCGCGGGCATGATCAAGTACCGCACGTCGTCGGAAGGCGTTAGCGACTACGACTATGTCGAGGTGGGCTGCAGCAGCATCACGCAGCTCGCGAAGAAGGCGGCCAAGAGCTGCATGAAGGGGGTGCAGGTCTCGCAGTCCAACGCGGAGATGGTGCTCAAGGGCCTGGAGAAGCGCACGTTTCGGTGCCACCCCAGGACTGGGCCGCTGTGTAACGAGTACAACGCCGCCGCTCTCGTGACGAAGGACATCCTGTTCCACGACACCGAGAACTCCATCCCTCGCTACTACCTTCTCATGGAGTACGTGCTGTACGTCGCCGACATTCGCTCCAACACTGGCTACGGCAGCCGCGCGGACGTGATTGTGGACGCCATCGGATCCTGCGCTCACCACCACGTCTCGCCGCGCATGATCCTCACGGGGATGACTCTCTGCGACGAGAACCCTCGCGCCCCACAGCTGTTCCGGCCGTACCAGATGGTGCACCCGGCGGGCGATGACCTCCTCGCGCGCGTCGAGATTGCAGGCGGCGAGACGCGTCCCTTCATCTACACCGCGTCTGTCGACGACACGGAGCACGATCGCTGGTGCGACGAGCAGCTTCTGGCTCCTGATGATCCAGTGCGCCTCGACTGGCGCCCGTCCAAAATGGACGAGGTATACAAGGCGAACGCGGTAGCGGCAGGAGTGGAGGCTGGGTATGTCGAGAAAGCAGTCTTGGAGCTGAGGAGAGCGACGGGGGTGCTCGACGCGAACCGCAAGCGCAAGGTGACGGACCAAGTCGACCCGCTCTACGACAGCGGCGAGGTGGCGAAGCGACGCAAGGCCGCGCTGGGCATCGAGAGCGACAATCACATGGAAGAGGATGAGGAGGAGGAGGACGACGACGACGACTTCGGGCTTTTCGATTGAAACGCAAGTGTTTTATTATTATGCGAACAGTGAATTAACAGCGGCGGTGTCCACTAATAACTGCGGAGGTGCATACTCTGGTGTTGCAGGTGCGTACTCCGGTGAGGGTGGGACGTAGATGTCGTGTGGAGACGAATACGGAGAACAGCACGGTGTGGATGGTGAATAATACATGGGTGAGGATGGGGGGTATGGTGGCTCGCTTGTTGGTGAAAACAGCGGTGCTGGCTCCCATGTTGTTGCTGGGCTGTCGAGAGAAGGCGTGGTGACATCGGGGAGAATAATACAAGTATCACCCATTTGACTCTTCTCTTCCGCATTTTCAACTAGATTGAACGAGCATTGCAGTTTCTGCTCGTCTAAGATGAGCTCGATGTTGGCATTTGTCCCGATGTTAGCCATTCGGCCGACAATAATACGCTGTGCGACTCCGTTGGTGGGGTCAACACGATCTTGCATTGCCGCTTCCGCTAGCGACGCTGTGGCCATTTCAAAAGAGGCAAAACTGAGAGCTGAGGCGTTCTTTTTAATTCCGCTTCGGTTCATGGGCTGGATAGTGCCGTTCATAGTCATGTAGTCTACCAGTAGCATCGGGTGTCGGTGATTTAGATACGTTGCATTGAATTTAAGAACCCTGCAGAGCTC
>MDTC01046307.1_pt1 | contig 11441 bp, 9 predicted proteins | sample 811181 | NCBI WGS metagenome assembly MDTC01 (sample SAMN05326644, study PRJNA326480) | marine metagenome | isolation source: seawater | place: Pacific Ocean: North | collected 2011 | reverse complement strand
TATTTCAAAGGGATCAAAGCAACACCATCATGTCGTTGCAAGAACATATGAAACAACTGGATTACAAGAAAACATCTATACCCTATGTGCAATACGAAGCCAAAGAAACGCCCAGTATGTCTTCTAAACATCTAAAAAAGGTGGATGATGTTTTACGAATTATCCAAGAGAAGATGGACCTGGGCATGACAGAACAATCCAAAGACTCCAAGGGAAACACCTTTTATGTGAATTTTCAATCGGCCATGGCCTACATGGAGCAACTCAATATACCGGTGATGAAAACCATCAATAGAATAATCATAAAACAACTCCTTTTTAACCACATCATGGAAGAGTTGCCCTTTGAGGACGAGTTGAGTTTGATCGATGCCCTCTATGGTGATTCCACGCTGGGTCCATTGGAACAACAAATCAAACTGTATTACAATGCCTCGTGTTTCAAAGTGAGAAACATGGAGTTTATTGTCCTCATTCATCTGGGCGAGAAAGCCGGAAATCAACGTAAAATGTTCGTGAAAACGGAGACCTCATGGGAACCCCTCCAATCGCATCATTTGAACACATTTCAAGCAAACGAAGTGAAAGAGGTATTGGATCATTTCAAGAGTGAAGATGAGCGCGAGCTCCACGACGTCATTGGTTTTATGGAAATGTATTCCTCTACAAAGAAGATAGAATTAAAGACCAAATTGAGAAACGTCAAACGTAACAACCGCGGTGCCTTTTTCATGCAAAAAGATCCCCAAACCATGAAAGAACAACTCAACCTAGTTCTCGGGTACGAGTGTTTTTCCACAAGCGGGCGCCATAAAAAGGCGGACATGAGCAAAATACAACTCATCATCATGATGGAAATAATATTGCGTTATTTAGACAGCATACATCACGAAAACAAAACATATTTCTTTCACAAAGTGGAAAATAATAACGAAAATATAAAATTGAATTAAAGTTATGTGTATACTATATACTATAGAGACCCATGGAATCCAAACAATCATTTGTGGATGCTTCTATTTTATATACACCGCAATTGGTGCATGCCAAAGTTCAGATCCCTTTTGCGGAAATTGGAAGTTACAGCGCACAAGGGAGTAGTTCCGACAAAATGATAGAAAACTATTTTAAAGATTACGCCCGGAAACATTTAGTCAACAAGTGTCACAAGGAAGGTTATATATCAAGCAGTCCATTCAAGATTGTCTCGTATAGCGCGGGGAAATCCATCCATACCAATGTGATTTACGACGTGGTGTTTGAATTCAAGATATGTTATCCATACGAAGGCATGATGATTCAGTGTATCATTCAAAGTATCACGAAAATAGGGATCAAAGCGGTGGTAGACAACGACGAATATGAAAATCCGATTGTGGTCTTTGCGAGTCATCTTCATAATCCCAACATCTTTGAAAGTGATGGCACCTCATCGGACAAGGGCTTCAAAGAAGGCCAGATCATTCAAGTCAAAGTGCTTGGCTTTCGGTTTGAAATCAATGATCCATCTATTTATGTGATCGCTGAAATCAAGAATTAACATACAAAAGAAACATAAACAGAACTGCCTTGATTATTCTATATCTAATACATGTCCAGTCAACAGTTAGAAGATTTAGTGGAACAAATTCAAGACATGCCCAAACATCACCACATTGAAATACTGCGCATTATCAAGAAAGCGAACCCTACTTGTTCTATATCGGAAAATAAAAACGGATCATTTATCAACATGAACGAACTCAATGAAGACACTCTGTCAAAGGTGCGGGATTATGTGACCTACAATGAAAACCAAGAACAGGCCCTTGACGCACACGAAACCATGAAAAACACGATCATAGAATCTATGAATCAATCGTCAATCAATTAAAAAAGAATATAAACTTTTTCATAGAACTCTCTGTATATGCATAGCCTAGACATAGACACCTTTCAACGCTTGTTTGTAAATCAACAAAACGATGTGTTTCAAAAACGACTGTCTACAAAAATCAAACCAAAAAATAAATTATCAAATATGTACGATAAATTATTTTTTAATTTCCTTGTGTTGTGTAATTATGACATTGGGTATGACTATAATTTACATCAGGAAAATCACCTCAAACTGGCCCTGGCCCAGAAAATGGAGTCTTTTTCTTTTAAAGGCAAAGAGGCCCTTCTTCAACAAATGTGTTATGAAGACCACATTGATTTGAAAATATTGGCTTGTTTGGTGTGCTATTTTCAGAAAAATATGGTGTATTATTGCGACAAAGTGTTCTTTCAATACCAGTGCGACGATACGAAGCAGGTGCTTCTCATCAATAAAGACAAGGACATTCGCGTGGTTACACAGGAGTTTATCTCAACATTGACACAGGATGCGTATGAAATACAAAACATTCAAAAACTGCTTTATAGCATGAGTCATTACAAAGTAGAAGAACTGAAACAACTTTCATCACGTATGCATCTTTGTTTGGATGACACGTGTTCTTATAAAAAGAAGGACTATTATGAGGCGATTGACTCTTTTTTGAAACGAATATTGATTTAAAAAATAAAATTGATTAAGAAAAAGTATATATACATATATATAGATCTATTGACCATGTCTGCCCTCAAGAAAAAAGCATCATATTCCAGGCAGGATAGGCACGTTCCCGATATTCCCATCAAAGAGGCGTCCATTTCGGAATGCTTGCAAGAATATAAGGATATCATTCAACAGCAAAGCAACAATGCCATTTTGTCTCAAATAGAGTTTGAGATTCGCATGAAAGCAAATACCAAACAACAATTCAATGATATTTTCAAATATGCGAAAAAAGGTGGTTTTAAAATGAATGGTTCCGATTATCAATTGAAAATTCTTCCCACCAATCATGAGCTTCGTGTGGAAATCAACAATTTAGCAAACATCCAGGAGTATTGTAACACCAATCAATTGCCCCTTGAAACGTCGTTCGTCAAGAAGGAGTTTTTGAGCCAACACGGGGGTCTATTCACCAACAAGGATTTCCTGTTCAATATTGCGATTCAAAAGGAAAGTGAGTTTTCTAATACGAATCCGGTGGTGGAATCCTTGATCAATACCGTGAACCAGCGTGAAAAGTTGTATCGTTACTTGCATCGTACTTCGTTGACCTGTGACCGTTATCCCAACATTCGTATTGACATGAGTGAGGTGCAAGTCGTGAAAACAAAGGACCGATTTTCAAAGCATAAAAAGATGAAAACCTATTATGAAATAGAGCTAGAATTGATCCACATGAATCAATATGCGAATAAGTATTTTGATTTTGATAGTATTGTGACGCAATTGAAAAACGTGGTTAAAATGATGATGCGATCGATTCAGAACACCTCTTTCCCCCTACCCTTTCATGTTCTTTCTAAAGTAAAAAATGATTATTTGACCCTTTGTAACCAGCAATATGCGAGGCAGGAGCTACGTAACCAATATCCCGTATTCATTGGGCCGAGTTCGCTCACCTTGCAAAAGGAGAACCTGAGCAAGCCCAAGGATAATGGTGTTCATGTGTCCGTGTTGAAAGACTTTTGCGTGACGGATAAGGCGGACGGAGAGCGAAAACTCTTGTACATCAATGGATCGGGGCAGTTGTATTTCGTTGATTCTAACCTTCATTTTCAGTACACGGGGGTGAACATCAAAAAGTCTTCCGGACTGAGTCTCAATCACACGATTATAGACGGTGAATATCTTACCATGGATAAGAATGGAAACAAAATCAATCTCTTTGCTGCGTTTGACATTTACATTTGTTCGAATAAAGAGTATCGGTTTGCCCCTTTTGTCATTGACGATGAAGAGAAAGCGAAACTGAGTCGGTATGAGAAACTCAAGGAAGTCATTCGTTTGATGAATCAACGGGACAGTTTGGATTATAAGAGCGATAAAAATCGCCTCGTGTTTACGGCGAAGCACTTTGAATGTACAAATGAATCCAAGACCATTTTCGCATCTTGTGCAAATGTGCTTGATACCGCCTCAAAACAACCCTACAATATTGACGGGTTGATTTTCACTAGTAAAGTGTTGGGTGTGTATCAAGATAATGTGGGCGAAAAGTTCTTGCCTCGTGGAAAATTCACATGGAAGCAAAGTTTCAAGTGGAAGCCACCGGAGTTCAACACGATTGATTTCCTCATGCGCATCAAGCGAAATGCCAAGGGTGAAAAGGTCATTCATAAAAAGCGGGATGATCAAATGAATATTACCGAATATTACGAAGTCCATTTGTATGTGGGATACGACCCCAAGAAACATGATACTCTTTATAGTCAAAAGAAGATATTGGATCTTCGCTTTGGAAAGCAAGGTAAAAAAGGGGGTGACGACAAAGACGAATACATGCCGGTGTTGTTTTCCCCGTCCAACCCCAGTGACGAAACGGCACACATTTGCCACATTCCTCTGGTCATAGATGGGTTACAAAACGCAAACATGTACACGGAAGAAAACGAACGCATTGAAGACGACACCATTGTGGAATTCAAATATGTGAAAAATGACAAGGATAAATTCCTCAATTGGATTCCCTTGCGACTGCGTGAAGGAAAGACCATTGAATACAAGACCACCAAGAAGAATTTCGGTAACTCTTTCAATGTGGCCAACAGCAATTGGAAGACCATCCATGATCCCATTGACGAAGAAACGCTGGTCAAGGGCATCACGGACGAAGAAGAGTTTGGTTTGGTCAGTAATGATGATGTCTATTATGACCCCAATTCCAAGAAGAAGAGCAAAACCATTGCCATGCGAGATTTCCACAATAAGTATGTCAAACTTTTGCTCATTCGTCTTGCGACCAACGCGGTGAAAAAACAGGATCCCGAGCCTTTGTTGTTGGATCTGGCGGTAGGAAAAGGGGGCGATCTTCAAAAATGGATATCATGTGGTCTCCATGGTGTGTTGGGGATTGACATTGCGTACGATAACATTCATAATGCCACTGATGGGGCATGTGCTCGGTTTATCAAGGAATACAACAAACGCGACTCCAAAACCATGCCCATATGCATGTTTATCGTGGGAAACACGGGGAAACTCATTGAAAATGGCGATTTTGCCGACTCCCATGAAAAAGACAAACCTGACAAATCGTCCTATATTTTCAACACCCTCATGGGCGAATCAAACGTTCCCACTCATAAAATCCCGGAAAAGTTTCTGAAAATGCACTATGGTATGTTCATCCATAAATTCAACATTTGTTCCATTCAATTTGCCATGCACTACATGTTTGAAAACAAGGAGATGTTGCATTACTTTCTCACAAATGTGGCGTCTTATACCCGGAAAAATGGATATTTCATCGGCACCTGTTTCAATGGCAAACGTATTTATGAGCTTCTCCAAGACAAGGACACGTTTCAGCTGTATAATACCAAGTCTCCTATTTGTCGTATAAGAAAGCAATACACCGACACGAATGACTTGTTTCTCAAAGACAACGAACTCTCCCTTGGATACAAAATATCCGTATTACAAGAATCCATTGGCAAAGAAGCCGACGAATATTTAGTCAACTTTGATTTCTTCGTGGAAATCATGAAGGGATATGGCTTTGAACTCGTAAAAGAGGAACTCAAACTAGAAGACAAGACCACCTTGGAACCCATGGGATCCTTTGAAGATCTCCATAAACACATGATGAAACAAGCCAATAGCGACACCTATGGTAACGCCCACGTGATGAGCCCCAATGAATGTACGCTATCCTTCTTGAACGAGTATTTCATTTTCAAGAAAATACGGGACATATCTGTCGGTCCTTTGTCAAATAAAAACGCATATGCCCCCATCAACTATAACGTGGGTCGTGCGAAACCATTGAATAAAACAATGATATTGAATTAAGACTATATAAAGAATGGATGCTATGATAGATTATGTCCTCTTATTTGTTAAACGATTTTTTATTTTGTGTTGATGAAAAAGAGATTCAAACAAAATATCTCCACTACACACAGCCTCTGTATCAGGTGAATTTGAGTTTGAAAGAATATTTGAGTAAAATCAAGAAGGAAATTGACAAGCATCCCGATAAGTGGGAACAATACAAGAAAATAACCAATAAATATGAGTTCATTAACACACCCTGTATTTTGGAGAAACTCAAAATCAATCATTGTGTGTGTAACTACAAACCTATTTCGCGATCTTACTTTAAAATGATTGAAATCTTACATGCCTTTTCATTTCAGTTTCCCGACACATTGCAGTCCTTTCATTTGGCCGAAGGGCCGGGTGGCTTCATTGAAGCGTTGGCAAAATACCGACAAAACGAGAGCGATCAATACACGGGTATGACGTTGATGCAGGACCATAAAGATGTACCTCGGTGGAATAAAATACAGTCGTTCATGAAAAAGCATCCATGTATTCAACTGGAATATGGCCCGAAGAAAGATGGTAACTTGTACTATAGACACAATCTAGACTATGTGATACAAAATCACCGTAGCAAGTATTTTTTTATTACAGCCGACGGTGGCTTTGATTATAGCGTGGACTTCAATAAGCAAGAAGAAGCGTCCATCAATCTCATTTTTTGCGAAGTGTTGTACGCGCTCATCATGCAAAAGCCCAAGGGGTCGTTTGTCTTGAAAGTATTTGATATATTTCATAAAACGACCTTGGAAGTGCTGTTTTTGTTGTGCTACTTTTATGAACAAGTTTACATTTATAAACCGCATACGAGCCGAGAGGCGAACTCGGAGCGATACATCGTGTGCAAGTCCTTTTGTGTGAAACAAAACTACAATGCGATCATAGAAAAATTAATCAGTGGATTCAAGGATCTTTCAAAACAAAACCTGAATGGGTTGTTTCGTTTTGAACTAAATAGCTACTTTTTATGTAAAATACAAGAAATCAATGCCATCTTTGGTCAGCAACAAGTAGAAAACATTTTGTCTACCTTGAACTACATCAAGGAGGCTCAATCGATTCACAGAGACAAAATAGACAAGATCAAGGTCACGAATGTGGAGCGATGCATCAAATGGTGTCGCGAACATCAGCAACCGATTCACGAAGAACTAGTGCAATCCTTGAACTGTTGACGACACAACGAGGACGAGTTGTTATCTCCCTTTACGTAGCGGATCTTATAGGCTGATGTGTTATCATCAATGATCGCATGCACAATAGAATTGCCATAGGCCGTTCTGAGGCTACTGGAGTTATTGGTAATCGCATTGTTGCGTTTACGCAAAGTATTGGCCGACGAAGACACCGAACCTTGTTGCATGAAGGCAGTGTTAGATGGTTTGTAGATAATTTGCTTGTTCGGGCAACTTTCGGTCTGACATTTGCTTCCTTGATAGGTATTGTTGTCATTCTTAGCTCCCAGATGTGTGTTCGATTCATAGGTCCGGCATTTAGCCTGAAGATATTTGCTATAGTTTCGGTAGTAGTTTTTATTTAAATTGGTGGAAGCGGAACGCCTTACGTTATGCGACCCACCAACACACCGATTTCCGTCGCGGGTCCCCGTGCACGAATTCAAGATAATGATATTTTCTTTCAAGAGTTGTGCATTGGACGACGAACAATCACACTTGGACAAAATCGCACCACTGGGTGCGTTGAGTCGGTCTAACGAGACTTGTTTGGAACTCTTTGTTGCATATTCCGGCATGAGTTGCTTTCTCCAGTGCTTTAAGGGATTCGCCTTGCCAAAGGGGCGACCAAAGGGATTTTTTTTTAACACTAGGGGGTCGTCGCTTGACACCGATACAATTGGATCATTGGCTGTAAATGGACGCGAATTTGTCGGCACGATTGCGTTACGGACCACCAATCCATGATTTTTGGTTTCGTCTCCTTTCCATGTAAAATTCATTATATATAATATACAATATATTTATAATGAATTTTTTATTCTTTTTGCTTGCCATTGTATTGATATATAAACTATGCGTTAGAATGCAAGAAGGGTTTGATGGAAATTGTTTCAAACGAATCATACCCGATTTTAGAAATAGTAACCTTACCCTCGCAAAGATCAAAGAAAAATACGAAGAAAACGGCAACACCGATATTTCAGCGTTTTTGAAAGAGGCCGAAAGAGCAGATTTTGATACAAGTGCTATAAACCAAGATATCAATGGTATATTTGGAAACCTTCAAGACATAAGCGGGGAATATTTAGATAAAAATGCGTGTACATTAGACTATCTTACTAGTTGAGTTCTTCTTCCTTTTCATCCTTTTCTATTTCATTGAGTTTTACCACAATCGGGTGAAACATGCGAATGGGTTCATCACTATGATTTTCGTAGCTTTCCGAAAAATCATATTGATTCTTATCTAAAATCATCTGAAACAATGGAACATACTTTTTGAGATGGTCATTTAAGGCACTCGCGATTTCCTTGTCTCCATAGACTTCAATGTTATCGTGTATATCTTTTAACTTTTGGGAATTTTTGACGGGATTGAAACGGTCCAACTCATAAAAGTCCACATTGTTGTCCAAAAGACCATAGAGTTTTCCACGACCATAGAACAAATTGTATTTGTGTTTGATTTGCTGTTTGATTTCATGAAGACGTTTTTCTACATGCGTGTCATTTTCTTTAAGGATCTTTCGGTACATCATTTTAAAGCACATGGTATATAAGATACTTTCAATGTTCATCATTTTCATCATGAGGTATGTTTCGCGTAATTGGTCTTTTACCAATGGAGACGGTTGCATTGTTGGCGACATTTGCGGAATTCCCAATATGAGATCTCGCAAGTCATAGGTTTCGCCTTCTTTGGTTCTTATGGGGATCTTTAACGTTTGGAGATCGATCATGGGGTGGATAAAGTTCATAGAAAGCAAACTCAACATGTAGTATTGCTTGATGGGCAACAAATGAAATCTAAATTTCTTCTTCATGACTTCAAATAAGTCGCTAGAAATGGCTGAAAACTCGCCCTTGGTGGTCGTGAAAAGATTATCAAAGACTCGCTCCCATGCTTTGAATGACGTGTTTGCCAAGGTGCAGTTTTTACATACAAAGCATTTCTCGTATAAATCACTGCTTTGGTAATCGTCGCCTAAATTCGATTGAGTCAAATGCGCAAACAAACACTTTCGTCTTTCTTCGGGGGTGACGAAATAATTCTTCGTGCTCCACGGAAAAGACACGTCCACTCCATACATTTCATCGGGAATGTCTTCGTTGTATTCCTGCATTTCTTCTCTCGTGATTTCATCTTGAAATATGGAATCCAGCATTTTATACGCAATCAGCAATTTAAACACAGAGTCATGATCTAAATAATCCTTCAAAAACTCTTGTACCATTTCGGGTTCCACAAATGTATCGTCGTCCATCTTCAATTGACCGTACAAGGATTCATTTGTTTTTGCCAATGATTTCATGCTCTTTCCCATACTAAGGATGGTTTTCAGTCTTTCTTTAGATTTCTGCGTGGTTTCTTTGAGTCGCTGAATTTCGTCCTTACCAAAGAGGGATTTATACAATACGTTATTATTTGGTTCATCGCTTTTATAGTCCGTTGCTGGTTTATTATCACAAAGAATGTGGTTGGTGGTGACTGTTCCGTCTGGATTTTGTACGCGATTCAAACAAGTGGATTGGCTAACATTGGCGCGCTTGTCTCGCATGATTTCCGTAGTTGCCCGGTTTCCAACTCCCGAAAGTTGCTGGGCCAACAATGGATGGATCCCCTTGTCCTCTAAGTAAGATTCCATCATGGGTGTTGCTTTATCCACCGTGTTTTTATTTGCGATGCCCTTGTATAGATTTTTCTGTTGTTCGGGGGTCATATCTTTCATCACATTTTTTACATTATCGCGAAAGGATTGTGGCACGTTTTTCTCTAATAGGGAAGCCCCACCGGTCTTTGTTTTCATCATGGATCGCACCAATTTCAAATACTGTTTCAAATCTTTCTTTTGGGCGCGCTTCATGGCCTTTTGCACCTTCTTTGGCACATGTTTCAAAAAAGCATGCGTCTTCCTTTTTCGTGTTTTGGTAATGGCTCCACCACTTTGCGATGCTATTTTCTGCACCTTTCGGCTTTTATTGCGATGGATCCCTTTTTTGCTTGCAACTTGGAGCTGTTTTTCTAGTTTATATGCAACTGGATCTTCAAACATAGAACACTTTTTGAAAAAGCATTTTAACTTGCGTTTACACATGAGTTCGTCGCCAATGAGTGTTTTGCATCCGTCTTTGGTCGGGATAATATTTTCCAAAGTGGTATCGGGCATGTTCACTAAAAAGGTGGGGTAATAGATGAAAATACCGGCGATCGTGTAAAGCGTGTACAGCATGTAATCCACGAGATGCATGATTGGTGGTTTGTCAAGGGAATCTAAAGAGGCTTGTATCTTATCAAAGGATTTTTGCGCATCATCTCCTTGGGGAACGCCTTTTTGGATGACCGAGTTCACATCTAAGCCACCCGGTGTGATCAACTTCAACTCGTCGTTATTATTGGCATTGACATTATTTTCTTCTCTATTGACAAAGTCAATTTCTCCTTTGAATTTACCGCTCTTGGGATACGAACCCGTGTTCATCAATCCCTTGAACAGATTTCCACCTTTGATCTTCTTTTTGTTCTTTTTGTTTTTTTTCTTATATGAAATGTTCTTTCTTTTATTTCCCATTTTATTACTTACCTATTATAATAAAGTAATAAAATTATATTTCATTTAATTTATTTATGACCTAATTTTGTTCAAAGCACTAAACACCGTGCTCCCCCCTGCGCCACCGCCTGTTTTGTCATTGTATGTCAAATTAATGGCCTTGAGGTGCTTGAATTGCGTGAACATTGAACTGTCCGCAACATGCTTGCTGTTGCCACCGCCTAAGGGCACTTCCAGGGGGGTCGCACCATTAAGAGATGTCTCGCAATCCGCATTGGATACCCCATCCTTGTTGGATTGGTTGCATCCACCGCATCGTAGGTTTTTACGGCCTAATGGGTCGCCGAGTTGAAAGGCGCTTCTAAACGGACCGCATGCCGACGACACTTTGCTTCCGTCCGATAAAGTGACCTTGCTGGTCTTGAAAGCCTTTCTTAATTTGCGACGATTGAGGGCCACTTCGCCTCCTCTTAAGGTATTTCCATACGCGGCTTCTACTTTTCCAGGGACGCCACCACCTAATGTACTCACGGAAGTTTTCTCGTATCCGGACATATACTTTATTATAAGATAATATATTTTTATTTGAATTAATTTATTAAGTCCACCAAGGATCTTCGTTTTTTCTAAAATCTGTTTTTTTCCATGTAGATAAATAGACCGTGTTGTCTGTGTTTTGATTGGTGGAGAATCCCGCGTTTTGATTGGTGGAGAATCCCCGTGTTTTGATTGGTGGAGAATCCCGCGTTTTGATTGGTGGAGAATCCCTCCCAGATTTCCCCCTGTTTTTGCAAAGTCAGTAACAAT
>MDTC01008220.1_pt1 | contig 11441 bp, 10 predicted proteins | sample 811181 | NCBI WGS metagenome assembly MDTC01 (sample SAMN05326644, study PRJNA326480) | marine metagenome | isolation source: seawater | place: Pacific Ocean: North | collected 2011 | reverse complement strand
CCGATGTGGTGTGGGAGCTCTACGGCGGCACCGAGTTACAGGCGCTGACCTTCATCTCGGGTGCGCAGTGGTTGAGCCATCCGGGCTCGGTGGGGGTGGTCGTGTCCGGTGAGATGAAGGTGTTCGACGACGACGGGCAGGAGTGCCCGCCGGGTGTGCCGGGCGAGGTCTACATGCGGCCCGCTCCGGGCAGCCGGCCGACCTACCGCTACATCGGTAGCACCGCGAAGAACCGCGACGGCTGGGATTCCCTGGGCGATCTGGGCTATTTCGACGCCGATGGATTCCTGTACCTCAACGACCGTCGCGTGGACATGTTCACCGTGGGCGGGCGAAACGTCTATCCCGCTGAGATCGAGTCGGCGCTGGCCGAGCATCCTCACGTGTTGTCCAGCTTGGCTGTGGGGCTGCCCGACGACGACCTCGGCCAGGTGCCGCACGTGATCGTGCAACCCGCTGCCGACATGTCCGAGGACACGGTCCGGGAGTTCCTGGCCACCCGGATCGCCGCGCACAAGTTGCCCCGCTCGGTGGAGTTCACCGAGCGGCCGCTGCGCGACGATGCGGGAAAGGCGCGAAGGTCGGCGGTCCGCGACGAGGTCATCGCGCGGCGGGCCGCGCAATACGGCTGAGCGCGGCGGGCCGCGCAATACGGCTAACGCGCGACGGCGGGTTCGATCTGCTCGGTGACCGAGCTGTCCAGCGGGGTGGGGTCGTTGCGACGCTCCCATCGCCGCAGCGCGTTGCGGCAGGGCGATTCGATCAACCCGTAGCTGACCGCGGCGATCGCGAAACCGAACAGGACGGTCAGCACCAGCACCACGGTGAAGTGTCCGTTGAAGGAGAATTCCCCGATCATCGGGAAGACCATGGCCAGCGCGGCCAGGTGCCAGACGAAGAGCCCGTAGGACCACCGGCCGAGCGTGACCATGGTGTCGCTGCCCAGAATTCGGTGCCGCGTATCGGGCCGGTCCAGCACGAGCGGCGCCAGCAGCGCGCCGGCCACGATCGCACCCATCGCGGTCTTGAGCGTCACCTGGGCGATCGAGCCGGGGTGCAGGCCTTCCAGACCCGCCAGCGGCGACGCGGCGACGGCGAAAGCGCTCACCGCGATCAGCGCCATCAGGACGCGGCGCCGCGCCAGTCGGTGCGGCCAGCCGACCTTCGAGACGGTCAACTCCGCCAGCACCATGCCCGCGGCGAACCACGAGAAGAACGCGGGCGGCCAGTTCCACAGGTTGTGGCCGGATCCGCCGTCGAAGGGGATGTGCACCCAGAACAGGCTGGCGACCGCGGCAACGAGGATGACCGCGATCCGGGCGCGGACCGGCACCCGCCGCGACAGCAGCGCCAGCAGTGGCAACACCAGGTAGAAACTCATCTCCACCGACAGGCTCCACATCTGGGTGAGGCCCGCGGTCAACGTCAGCGGCACGTAGATCTGGGTCAGCGTCAGGTTGGCCAGCCATACCGTGAGGTCGGCCTGGGCCTCGGGGAGCAGCGTCAGGATCACGACGACCGCGACGAGGTAGCCGGGCATGATCCGCACGATCCGCGACCGGAGGTAGTGCCCGGTTCTGGGCCGCTCGCGCAGCCCCCTGGCCGCCGCGGCGTGACCGCGCCACAGCAGGAATCCCGACAGCGCGAAGAACACCGCCACCGCAAGGTCGAACCGGCCGAGCACCCGCCCGACCGCACCGGTGGTGTGTCCGGTCTGGAATGCGACGTGGGTGACGACGACCCCGATCGCCGCACACGCACGCATTCCCTCTACCGCGGGCAGGAAGCTGCGGGTGCCGCCGACGGCGTTCTGCGCCGCGTCGGGAGCCGCGCTGGGCGGTGTCGCGGTGGCGGTCACGCCCAACAGTGTGCCCCGCTGCGGTCGATGACGGCGAGAACGGGTAGTCACCCCCGCACGGAGGCTTGCGCCGAACGGGTCCGTCAACGGCTCGTAGTGAGCGACGACCTTATTCTCTGCTGTTAGGGTCGAACGGGTTTTGCCGCCACAACACAGGTCTGGGTTGTGGCGGTAGGTGAAGGGAGACACGGTATTGAACCGCGCAGTCGCGCTGAGGATCGCCGCGTGCGGAATCATGGGCCTGGGGGCCGCGTTGCTGATCGCCGCGTTGCTGTTGTCCACCTATACCAAGAGCAACATCTCCAAGATCCCGCTGGACATCGACCACACGGTGGTCAGTGACGGCAGCGGGACAGCGTTCGACCCGGCGTCGCTGAACGAGCAGAACTTCGTGGTCAACGAAGACGTGCCGCTGGTGATGCAGGAGCAGGTCACCGTCGAGTCCCCGGCCAATGCCGACGTGGTGACGCTGCAGGTGGGCAGCACGTTGCGGCGTAGCGACAAACAGCAGGAGAACGGCCTGCTGCTGGCGATGGTCGACACGGTCACCCTCGACCGCGAGACCGCGATGGCGGTGTCCAGCGACAGCAATCCGGGCGGCGCGGTGCAGAAGCCGCGCGCGATCGAGAACGAGGAACCGCCCACCAACATCGCATTGCCGCACGAGGGGCTGTCCTATCGCTTCCCGTTCGACACCGAGAAGAAGACCTACCCGTACTTCGATCCGATCGCGCAGAAGGCGTACGACGCCAACTACGACGGTGAAGAGGACGTCAACGGGCTGACGACCTACAAGTTCACCCAGAACGTCGGTTTCGACGGCGACGGCGAACTGGTCGACCCGATCCCCTACGCGTCGCTCTACGACGACGAGGCCGACAGCAGGGCGACCGCCCCGGCCCGGTTGTGGGGCATCGAGGCCGAGGATCCCGAGGAACCGATCACGATGACGCGGTACTACGCCGCGCAGCGCACCTTCTGGGTGGACCCGGTGTCGGGGACCATCGTCAAACAGACCGATCGGGGCTATCACTACTACGCCCGCGAGGCGCTCGAACCCGAGGTCACCTTCGTCGACTACAGCGTCACCACGAACGAGGAGTCGATCGAATCCCAGGTCTCCGCGGCGCGGGATGAACGGGACCGGGTGGCCCTGTGGGGACGCATCCTGCCGATCACCTTCACTGCGCTGGGCCTGATCGCGCTGGTCGGAGGGGCGCTGCTGGGCGCCTTCAGCCTGCGCGCGGAGTCGATGCTCATCGATCCGGGCCTCGACGACGCGGGGCGACGGTTCTTCGGTCACCGCGACGACGAAGGCGAGCCGGTACCCGGCGCCGAGGCGAAGACCGAGAAGCTGCCCGCGCAACGGCCGTCCGATCTGCCCCCGGACAGACCGGGCTGATCACCCGCGCATTCCCGCCGGCCTTCGCGCTGGCTCTGACACTGGCGGTGACGGGTCCGTTGCTGTCGCCGGGCTATCTGCTGCTGCGTGACGCGGTGTCGACGCCGCGGTCGTATCTGTCGGATGCGGCGCTGGGGGCGACACAGGCCGCGCCGCGCGCGTTGCCGCAGGATTTCGCCGTCGCGGTGACTTCGCACATGCTCGACGGCGGTGTGGTCGTCAAGGTTCTGCTGATACTCGGCATCTGGCTGGCGGGTTGGGGAGCCGCGCGACTCGTGGCGATGCTGCTGCCGGACGCCGGCCTGGCCGGTCAAGCCGTCGCGGTCACGGTGGCGATCTGGAATCCCTACGTGGCCGAGCGGCTGCTGCAGGGCCATTGGAGCCTGCTGGTCGGTTACGGCTGTCTGCCGTGGGTGGCGTTGACGGTGTTGTCGCTGCGCCGGTCCGAATCCCGCGAGGCGGTGCAGGTGCCGGCGCTGCTGTTCTGGATGGCGCTGGCAGGGCTGACGCCCACCGGGTTGATGCTGGCCGCCACCGTCGCGCTGACGTGCGCGACGGCCGGCGGCGCGGGACGGTCCCGGCGGTTCTGCGCGCTGTTGAGCCTGGGCGCCGCCGTCGGCGCCGCGCTGCCATGGCTGACGGCGGCGGCAGTGGCACCCGGATGGGCGGCTCAAGCTGGTGTCGCCGACGCCGGGGTGGCTGCGTTCGCGGCCCGCGCCGAGCCGGGCCTGGGCACCCTGGGCAGTCTGGCCGGCCTGGGCGGCATCTGGAACGCCGAGGCGGTGCCCGCGTCGCGGACGAGCGTGTTCGCGATGCTGTCGGTGATCGCCCTGCTCACGATCGTGGCGATCGGTGTGCCGTTGCTGATCCGCCGGCGCGTCGCGACACCGCTGCTGCTGCTGGCGCTGGTTGCGGTCACGGTGCCGGCGTTGATGGCGACCGGCCCGGGGTTGGCGATCGTCGAGGCGGTGATCCGGGGCTTTCCTGGGCTGGGTGTGGTGCGCGACGGCCAGAAATGGGTTGCGCTGGCCATGCCGGTGTATGCGTTGGCCGCCGCGGGGACGGTGGTGACGCTGCGCCCCCGGGTGCCGGCGCTGGTTTCGGCGGCCGTCTGCTGCGCGGTGCTGGTGGCGACCCTGCCCGATCTGGCCTGGGGGGTGGGCGGGCAGGTGCGGTCGGTGCACTACCCGCCCGGGTGGCAGCGGGCGGCAGCGTTGATCAATGCCGACCCGGGGCCGGTGGCCGTGTTGCCGGTCGACAGCATGCGCCGGTTCCCGTGGGCAGGTGAGGCACCGGTACTCGATCCACTGCCGCGCTGGGTGCGTGCCGAGGTCCTCAGCACCGGTGACCTCGTCATCGCCGGGCGGCTCATCCCGGGGGAGGGTACCCGGGCCCGTGAGGTGCAACAGCTGCTCGTCGGTGGGGCGGACGCGCAGCGGCTCGCCGAGGCCGGGGTGCGTTGGGTGGTCGTCGAGGGCCCTGACCCGGGACAGTTGCCGCTGCCGCTGACCTATCGGGATTCCGACATCGCGGTGTACGCGGTGGGCGGCAACGCTCCGCAGGCCCCGCAGCGCGGGGTGTTGCTGGGGGCGCACCTCGTCTGGCTGATCCAGCTCCTGGGCAGCCTGCTTGCGCTGGTCGTGGGTCGGGTCAGACGCCGCACACCGCGGGCAGCAGCAGGAAGGCCGGCCACAGACCAGCGACCAACAGATAGCCGGCCATCTCACCGCCGGCCGGAAGCACCGGACTGACCAGCGACTCGATGTGCCGGACCTGCTCGATGCTGAAGAAGGCGAACACCAATCCGACGATCACGTACGGGATTCCGAGCCACAACCCGAACTCGACCACGTCGGCCACGCTGACCCGCCGGCTCAGCAGCCGGCGCGTGGCGGTCTTCACCCCCATCGATGCCTCCTCAGACCAGACGGCGCTGCCGGCGTACTCGCCTCCGGACATCGGCGAGCAGCAGGTGGGTACCGCCCTGCCGGATGAACCCCGGAAGGAACCGGTTGGCGAACGCCACGATCAGGAACAGGCGCTCGAACAGATGCTGTCGCACCGGGCCCCACGTCAGGCCGAGGGCGTCGCGGAACACCGGCGCGAGGAAACCCGTCGTGAGGAACGTCAGCAGCGGCCGGAACGGCAGCGCCAGAAGCGGGTTGATCATCTTCAGGTTGATCAGGTCGCGCAGGTAGGTGCGGACCACATCGTCGACGGCGACCTGCATGCAGGCGTCGTCCCAGTACCGGTCGAACTCGGCGCGGGTCGGGGGCCATTGGTCGTCGGTGACTTGCAGCGTGGTGCCCAGCGGCCAAGCTGAGCGGTAGAACTGCTCGGCCTGCTCGGGGGTCATCTCGCCGCGCAGCAGCTGATAGGTGTCCTCGAGACCGACGAACAGGCAGGCCGCGACCCACATCTGCAGGTCACGGTCGAACGCGTTGTACCGCACCGGACTCGACGGCCCGGACTGCACGTGGCGGTGCGCACCGTTGACCGCCTCGCGGTAGGCGGCGCGGTCGTCCTCGTCTCCGAACACGGCGACCGCCAGGTACTGGAACGTGGTGCGCGCCCTCTTCCACGGATGTTTCATCAGGCTGCCCGATTCGACGGCGCTCTCCGCCACCCCGTACCCGACGCCGGGACGCGACATCTGCATCACCACGTTCGCGGCTCCCGCGGCGAACGACCAGAAATCCATCGCGTCCCCGACGCGAACCGCGGCGTCGTCCCACCGAGCGGTGCGCCGCGAGATCTGGATGCGCGTGGCCGTCACGTCGGACACCCCACCGCGGCGACCCACAGCACCGGCCAGAACGCGATGCCGCCGACGAGTGCAGCAGCCTTCTCCAGACCGTGCACGCCCGCGAGGTGATCAGGATGGGTGGCGGTCCACAGGACACCGAGCAGGGCGTGGGGGATGGCGACCAGAACCGCCAGACCGATCCACTCGGCGATCGTCATCTCGTAGGCGAACACCTTGCGCAACACCCCGACCATGGCCCGATGTTAATAACCATGCGAGGAAGTGTGTGCGGATTTCGACATCGAATAGGCACGTAAGAGCCCTTCATGTGCGATGTTTGTGAACCGTCAGACAATTCCGGTGGTGAACTGTCCGGCGTGCGCCGCGTCGAGAACCGTCCGCATCGCCTCGGCTGACTGAGGCCACGAGAACTCACCGCTGCGCACCAGAGCCTTGGCGCCCAGCTGTTCACGCAGGACGCGGTCACCGAGCAGGCGCCGCAGACCGTCGACCAGGCCGTCGTCGTCGTCGACGAGCAGTCCGGTGACGCCGTCGACGATCGAGTCGGTCAACCCTCCGGAGGACCGGTAACCGATGGTGGGTACGCCGTGCTGGGCCGCCTCGACCACCGCCAGGCCCCACCCCTCCTTGCGGGACGGCAACACGTGCACCCAGCTGCGTTGCAGCACCGCGTGTTTGGCCGCGTCATCGACGTGCCCGTGGAACGTGACGGCATCGGCGATGCCCAGTCGTCGGGCGTGCTCGACGAGCGGCCGGGCCCACCAGCCGCCGCCCAGCACGTCGAGATGTAGGTCGGGCACGGCGCCGCGCAGCCGCGCGACCGCGTCCAGCGCGTCCTCGATCTGCTTGTGCGGCACCAGCCGCGACAGCACCGCCACCCGCGGGGTCGGCGAGCGCTCCGGGGTGAGCGTGTCCGGCGGAGCGGCGTCCACACCGTTGCGGACGATCGCGATGTGGCCGGCGGGCGCGCCCAGGTCGGTCAGGTCGCGCGCCGACGGCAACGACACCGTCACATACTGGTTGCGCCGGTGCAGCCGGGGCGACAGCCGGGATTCGACGAACCAGCCGATGCGGCCGCGCACCCGGCCGGCCACCGGCCACTGCTCCCGGTGGCAGTGGTGCACGAGGACGACGACCCGCCGGCCGTAGGCCAGGCGCGCGCAGAATGGCAGCCCGTTCTGGGTGTCGACGACGACGTCGGGACGCACTCGACGCAGCGGACCCAGCCCGAGGCGGGCGGCCACCATCGCCAAACCGGCCCAGATGTACACCGAGTGGGGCCCCCCGGAGCGTTGGATGTGCACGCCGTCGACGACCTCGCGCCGCCGCGCGCCCGGGTAGCGTGCCGTGCGCAGCGTCACCCGCATCCCGGACGCGGCAAGGTGGGCGCCGATGCGTTGGAGATAGGTCTCGCTGCCGCCGCCCTGGGGGTGACCGGTGTCGCGCCAGCACAACAGCAGCACGGACTTCACGGGTGGGGCGGACATCCTGGCCAGCCTAACCGTCGGCTTAGGGTTGCCACGTGGTCGCTACCGATCTGTTCGCACGCCGGGCGACGCTGTCCCGGTCGCTGCGGCTGCTCGGGCAGTTCCGCTTCGAACAGACCGATCCGGACCGGTTCTACGGCGCACTCGCCGCGGACACGGCCGCCCTGGTCGGCGACCTGTGGACCGGCACCACCGGCGCGGCGCCGGCGGGGGTCCGGGTACTCGACGTGGGCGGCGGTCCGGGTTACTTCGCGACGGCGTTCACCGACGCCGGGATGCGCTACACCGGGGTGGAACCGGATCCACGGGAGATGCACGCTGCAGTCCCGCGCACGCACCGTCTTCAGGGCTCGTTCGTCCGCGCCTCTGGCATGCGGCTGCCCTTCGCCGACGGCAGCGTAGATGTGTGCCTGTCGTCGAACGTCGCCGAGCACGTGCCCGAGCCGTGGCGGCTGGGTGAGGAGATGCTGCGCGTCACCCGGCCCGGCGGCTTGGCGATCCTCTCGTACACGGTGTGGCTGGGCCCGTTCGGCGGCCACGAGATGGGCCTGACCCACTATCTGGGTGGTCGCCGCGCGGCCGATCGGTACACCCGCAGGCACGGGCATCGACCCAAGAACGACTACGGCTCGTCGTTGTTCGCGGTGTCCGCGGCGGCCGGGCTCGACTGGGCCCGCGGCACCGGCACGCTCGTCGCCGCATTCCCTCGCTACCACCCGAGATGGGCGTGGGGCCTGGTGAAACTGCCCGGTCTGCGGGAATTCGCGGTGAGCAATCTGGTGCTGGTGTTACGCCCCCTCTGATTGCCGGACTGCAACAGGTTCTCGTTTCGCTCGATGGTCGGTAGTGTGACGGCTATGACACAGAGCACCGCCTTCAAGACCGAATGGGACAAGCTGTTCATCGGCGGGAAGTGGGTCGAGCCGGCCACCTCGGATGTCATCGAGGTGCACTCCCCCGCTACCGGCGAATTGGTGGGTAAGGTGCCGCTGGCGTCCGCCGCTGACGTCGACGCGGCCTGTGCGGCGGCGCGCAAAGCGTTCGACGAGGGCCCATGGCCGCAGATGTCGCCGGACGAGCGCGCCGAGATCCTCGGCCGCGCGGTCAAGCTCATGGAGGAGCGCGGCGACGAGCTGAAGTTCCTGTTGTCCGCAGAGACCGGGCAGCCCCCCACGATCGTGGACATGATGCAGTACGGCGCGGCGATGTCGGCGTTCCAGTACTACGCCGGTGCGGCTGATAAGTTCACCTGGCAGGAGATCCGCGACGGCATCTACGGCCAGACGCTGGTGGTGCGGGAACCGATCGGTGTGGTCGGCGCCGTCACCGCCTGGAACGTGCCGTTCTTCCTGGCCGCCAACAAGCTGGGACCTGCGCTGCTGGCCGGCTGCACCATGGTGCTCAAGCCGGCCGCCGAGACGCCGCTGTCGGTGTTCGCGATGGCCGAGATGTTCGCCGAGGCGGGGCTGCCCGAGGGTGTGCTGTCGATCGTGCCGGGGGGCGCCGAGACGGGCCGTGCCCTGACCGCCAACCCGAACCTGGACAAGTACACGTTTACCGGCTCCTCGGCGGTCGGCAAGGAGATCGGCAAGATCGCCGCCGACAACCTCAAGCCCTGCACGCTGGAGCTCGGCGGCAAGTCCGCAGCGATCATTCTCGACGACGCCGACCTCGACTCGACGCTGCCGATGCTGGTCTTCTCCGGCTTGATGAACTGCGGGCAGGCATGTGTCGGCCAGACCCGGATCCTGGCGCCGCGGTCGCGCTACGACGAGGTCGTGGAAAAGTTGGCGGCAGCGGTGGCCGCGATGCCGGTCGGCCTGCCCGACGATCCCGGTGCCGCGATCGGGCCGCTGATCAGCGAGAAGCAGCGCGAGCGGGTGGAGAGCTACATCAAGAAGGGCATCGAGGAGGGCGCGCGGGTGGTGGCCGGCGGCGGCCGCCCCGAGGGTCTGGACGGCGGTTGGTTCGTGCAGCCGACGGTGTTCGCCGACGTGGACAACTCGATGACCATCGCCCAGGAGGAGATTTTCGGGCCCGTCCTCGTGGTGATCCCCTACGAGGACGAAGACGACGCCGTGCGCATCGCCAACGACTCGGTCTACGGGCTGGCCGGCTCGGTGTACACCTCCGACAACGACAAAGCGCTGAAGATTGCACGCAAGATCCGCACCGGAACGTATGCGGTCAACATGTATGCCTTCGACCCGGGCGCACCGTTCGGTGGTTTCAAGAACTCCGGCATCGGCCGCGAGAACGGTCCCGAGGGCATCGAGGCCTACTGCGAGCCCAAGAGCATCCTGCTGCCGTTCGGGTACACCCCCGCCGACTGACCATGCTCCACGAGATCCGACTTTTGCCGAGGTTTTCTCGTACTTCTCCGGCAGAAGTCGGATCTCGTCGGCGTCTTGAGCAGCGGCGTTCGATGAGTCGAACGGATCTGTGCGTGATCGTCGCCGCTGCGGGTATTGACCCGCGGCCCCTCAGCCGCGGCGCCACCGGGCGCAGAGGAAATCACCGTTGCGGCCCGAATCCGTCAACGCCCATTCGGAACGCATCGGCAGCACCGGCGATCCCGCGCCCAGCGAGCACGGCGCGTAGGCGACCACCATCTCGTCGATCAGCCCCGCCGCGCTGAACTGCCTGGCGACATCTCCTCCCCCGACCACCCAGACATCCCTGCCGGCCGCGGCCCTCACCAGCTCCGGGTGTAGGTCGGTAACGGCGCCGTCGAACACGTGTACCGGATGCCCGGCGGCGACGATGCCGGGCCGGTGGGTCAACACCCAGGACGGTTGGCTGTACATCCACTCGCCGGGATGGTTGGCCAGTATCCACTCGTAGGTGTCGGCACCCATCACGAGTGCGCCGACGGTGGCCAGGAACGGTTCGATGCCGAACGGGGCGTCCTGGTCGATCGATCGGCTGGTCAGCCAGTCCAGGCTGCCGCGGTCGTCGACGATGTAGCCGTCCAGGCTGGAGGCGGTGTAGTAGACGGTGCCCATCTAGATCTCCCTCATCCAGTTCAGCGGGTCCCCGCTGCGCACGCTCACTCCGAGCGCGGCCAGCATCGTGCGTGCGAGCTCGCGGCGGTGCGCGGAATAGGTCAGCACGTGCGCCACGATGCCGTGCAGGGGGAACGATTCCGGCGGGTCGCACAGCGCGTCGATCACGGTGTCGCCGAGTCGCCCGGCCGCCGCGTGCTCGGCAATGGTCGCGCGCCACCGGGCAGCGATGACGTCATGGTGGGCAGCCAACGTGGGCGCATCGACGGATTCCGGCTGCGTCGCGGTTCGGGATGGGAAGTCCTGGCCGGCGATGGTGGCCAGCCACACCTCCTTGGTCCAGACGATGGCTCCGAGCACCGCTCCGACGCTGGCTTCGGGTCCGTCCCACTCCAGCACGATCTGGCCCGGTGCGACGGCGGCCACCCACTGTTGCGGGCTCAGTCGCGCAGCGGCCGCGAGCAGGCAGGCGGTGTCCTCGACATCGTGGGCAAGCATCAGCGCGGACACCGACGGTGCCGACGGGTCGGTGGCGGGACCGGCGTCCAGCCACAGCGATTGAGGGGGATGGAAGTGCAGCCCGTTGGGCGCGGTCAACCTGAAGTGCACATCAGCGGCACGCGAGGGCGGCACGCCGTAGGCGCGCCGGAACGCGCGGGAGAACACTTCGGCCGACGACCATCCCTCGGCGGCGGCGACGACCGCGACAGCCTCGCCGCGCTGCAATCGCCACGCCGCACGTTCGAGCATGACGCGGCGGCGCAGCGCCGCCGGCGATTCTCCGGTGAGCCGGCGGACCTGGCGGGAGAAGTGGAACTCCGAGGCGTAACTGCTGCGCGCCATGTCCCCGACGGCAGTGTTGCCGGCGTCGGTGACGGCGTCGAGGAGCTCACGCAGTCGGTCGCGACCGGCGGGCGCCGGT
>MDTC01131855.1_pt1 | contig 11442 bp, 13 predicted proteins | sample 811181 | NCBI WGS metagenome assembly MDTC01 (sample SAMN05326644, study PRJNA326480) | marine metagenome | isolation source: seawater | place: Pacific Ocean: North | collected 2011 | reverse complement strand
CCAGACCCATTAAAAAGTCACTCCTAATTTTTTTGAAATCAAACATTTTACTCTCCCTAAGTTATGAATACTTGACCTAATTTAGCCAAGTGATAGCGAATTTGTGAGATTTTTAGATATTTTAATATCTTTAATATTTATAAATTAGATCTTATCGTTGTTTTACAATTTTCCACAAGTAATCTTCCCAGTATGTGGGATATTGTTTTAAATAATGATTTTGAGGATTAATACAGCCCAATCCACTCAATTATCAAAAGCTCCTATTAGATCCTCAATAATTAAGTAGAGGAAGAAAGAGCACAATTGTAAGAATTTCATTAGGGGTTTTTATACAGAGGGCTTTGCCAACTCATCGGCAGGAATAACAACCCCAGAAGCTTTATGATGCAAAAGCAATTATATTGTCAGCAACAAAAGGGTTATTTTTGCGCTCATCACCAAAGGTTGATGTTACGCCATGACCAGGGAAAAACCTTACATCATTGCCAAGAGGCCAAAGTTTCTGAGTAATAGAAGCAAGTAAGTCCTGATGATTTCCACGAGGGAAATCAGTACGTCCGATTGAGCCTTGGAAGAGCACGTCACCAACGAATGCAATATTTCCTTCAGGCTCATAGAAAATCACATGCCCCGGGGTATGGCCCGGACAGTGAAAAACCCTGAAGCTCACATTACCAATACTGATAATATCCCCTTCATCAAGCCATCTGTCTGGGACGAATGATTTACTCTCTGGAAGATTGAACTGAACAGTTTGTTCTGGCAATTGCCTTAACCAAAAGTCATCATCCCTGTGGGGGCCCTCAATAGGCACGTCAAGACGCTCGGCTAATTCTGAAGCCCCACCCGCATGATCAACATGGCCATGCGTAATTAAAATCTTCTCAACAGAAACCCTGTGGTCTTCTATAACACTAATTATCTGGTCAACATCACCGCCAGGATCAACAACGCCAGCTTTCATTGTTTCTGAACACCAGACAACAGAGCAATTTTGTTTAAATGCAGTTACAGGGACAATAACGATTTGCATCAGTCTCTCTCGTCTAACCAAGTCATTTGGATAGCCTCAAGAATTTTCTCATTAGACTTATGCGGGTCATCATCAAAACCAGGCAGGTCTTGAACCCATTTCCAAAGGTCAGTAAATCTAATATCTAATATATCTGCCTCCGGGTGAGCCTCTTCAAGCTCAATGGCAATATCGTGAATATCGCTCCACTTCATTTCAGTCAACCAACATGTTTCGGGTTGCTGATGGGAGTGTAACGCGAAGGCCATCAAATTCGTCGATAATTTTGATTTGGCAGCCTAGGCGAGATGTGTGCGTCAAGCCAAAGGCGAGATCAAGCATATCTTCTTCTTCCTCAGAGGCCTCGCCTAGCTTCGAAAACCACTCATCGTCAACTATAACATGGCAAGTTGAGCATGCCAGCGAACCTTCGCAAGCGCCTTCAAGATTAATATCGTTTTTATGGGCAACTTCCAATACCGACAGGCCGCAAGGTGCGTCAAATTCTTTGGATGTGCCATCAGCGGTAACGAAAGTGATCTTTGGCATCTGTTTTTCTCCTTAGAGACAAATAAATAAAATAGCTGGGGCCTTCTAGCCTTTTGACGCACGCTCATCAAGTGCATCCACGTCAACCCCCCGCAAAGCAGATCGAATACCTTGATCCATGCGTTTCGCGGCAAATTCCTTGGTAGCCTTCTCAAGCTGTTCAGAGAGTGAAGTAATAATTTCACGATCAATTCCTTTAACAGCTTCTTCTAATTTATGGACAACAGCTTTAATCTCGATAATTTGAGCATCACTGAGCAAGTGCTTATCTTTATTTAAGGCAGCAGACACTGCATTAAGGTCTCGTCCTGCCTCAACTCTGGATTCCGCCAGCAGGCGCTCCTCCATATCATCCTTGGCATATTTCATACTCTCGTGGAGCATCTCAGCCATTTCTGCCTCATTTATACCGTAAGATGGTTTTACCGCAACTTTGGCTTCTGTTCCTGTTGACTCCTCCTTTGCTGACACGGTTAAAAGCCCATCGGCATCGACTGTAAAAGTGACTCGAATACGAGCGGCACCCGCCGTCAATGGTGGAATTCCATGCAACTCAAAACGCGCAAGGGAACGATTATCCTCGACCATTTCACGTTCACCCTGAGTAGCATGAACCGACATGGCCGTTTGACCATCGACATATGTAGTAAATTCCTGAGCCTTAGCGACAGGAATTGTTGTGTTACGAGGTATAATTTTTTCAACCATACCACCCATTGTTTCAATGCCTAGGCTCAGAGGGGTAACATCAAGTAATAATGTATCTGAGCCAACAGTTAGGGCTTCCGCCTGTAAGGCTGCGCCGACAGCAACTACCTCGTCAGGATTAATATCTGATAAGGGTTCTTTGCCAAACAATTCAGCAACCTTTTGTCGGACAAGGGGAATGCGGGTCGAGCCCCCAACCAGCACCACACCTTTGATTTCTTCAGGCAACAGGCTTGCATCTTCATAGACAGTCTTGCAGATATTAATAGTATGCTCCACCAAAGGACTAATTAGACTGTCAAATGTGGCACGATCAAGTTTGTGGTAGGATGTATCACCATCTATTTCAAGAGACCACTCATTACTATCTTCAGTACTTAGAAATTCCTTAGCACGGCGCGCCGTCATCAAAGTCATTTTTACTTCACCAGTGTTAAGTTTGTCTTTAACTTTATCTTTAAGAAAATGCTCCGCAATTACATGATCAAAATCATCCCCACCCAATGCTGCATCGCCACCAGTTGCCAGAACTTGAAAAACTCCTTTTTCCATACGCAGAATAGAAACATCAAAAGTTCCCCCACCCAAATCGTAAACTGCGTAGGTGCCCTCTACCCCTTTATCTAAGCCATAAGCAAGAGCCGCAGCTGTTGGTTCATTAACCAGACGCAGGACTTCTATTCCAGCCAGTTTAGCAGCATCTTTTGTAGCAGTGCGCGCGCCATCATCAAAATAGGCTGGAACCGTGATGACTGCCTGATCGACGACATGCCCCAGACTTTCCTCTGCACGCACTTTCAAAGCGTTCAGAATGTCGGCGGAAATCTTCACTGGGGTCAGCTTATGCCCAGCCACATTGAGGCGGACCATACCACTCTCATTTTCTGCTTGAGGCTCAATGTCAAAAGGAAGCATACCAGCAAGACTTTTTACATCTTTTAGACCGCGGCCCATCAGACGCTTAACAGAGCTAACGACGCATTCTGGACGTTCAATCAAAAGGTCGCTTGCCAAACCACCAACTATACATGAACCATCTGGGGCATAAGCGATTGTGGACGGAACCAACGCCTTTCCATCCTCATCACGGAGAATTTCCGGGTTATTTTTGGCACTAACGGCAACAACAGAATTAGTAGTACCCAGATCAATACCAATAGCCATTCTTGGTCCGCCGCTGTGGGGCGTTGGGGTTTCACCTGGCTCATGAATTTGCAGCAAATTCGCCATAGCTTTAGATTATTTTCATTCGTTGAATACGGGTTTCTTCGGTCAGCTTTTTCAAGTATTTCAGTCGTGTCTTTAGCCTACAGGCTCCCTCAATATCATTGTCCTTAAACAGTTTTGAGAGTTTCTCAATACAGCCTTTAATTTCGTTTTGAGTATGGGTTGACAAAACATTGAGCTGCTCTAAAGTTTCACATTCCTCTAGGGCCTCGCGTAATTCCATGGTTTCCTCAAGCAAGGCTTGGTCATTAACCAAGTTGCAACCTTCTGGCAATAGATCAGCGCTAAGCAAATCAACCAGATAATCAGCTCGCTTCAACGGCTCCTTAAGTGTTTCGTATGCGTCATTAATTGTTGTAGCCTGTTGTTGGCTTAGTGATTTTTCTTGATCGGAGCTTGTTGCAAAACGATCTGGATGAAGGTTGCGCTGTATATTGAAATAATGTTGATCAAGCCAATCAATATCGATGTCGAATGCAGGCTCAAGGCCAAGGCGAAGAAAATGATTTGCATATCCTGGCGGTTGAACTGCCCCGCAAGTTTCGCAGAATGCTGTTACTTGTAATACTGGTCCTTTACATGACCAGCATGCAATAACGCCTACTTCATAGGCCTTTTGCTCTTCAGCTGTATTATCCAGGCCGTCCATAAGACCATAACTTCCCTAATGAGATACGGGACCGCCCTTGTTTCAAGAAAGCAGCCCCCATACTTTAATACATTATAGCTTTATCAAACGTGGAAGGATTCACCACAGCCGCAACGACCTTTTTCATTGGGGTTAGAAAATACAAAACCTGATTGCAGTTTATCCACCACGTAATCCATTTCAGTACCAATAATAAACATGGTTGCCTTAGGATCAATTAATATGGTAACGCCTTTCTCCTCAAGGATCTCATCGAAAGGCCCCTTTTCATCTGCGAACTCAAGAGTATAGGACATTCCAGAGCAACCCTTAGTGCTAATTCCTATACGAATTCCTACAGAAGGTTTATCTCGACTACCAAGCAATGCCTGCACCTGCTTAGCAGCAGCATCACTAACAGTCATCAATGCCGGACGTTCAATCATGTTTACTGGTTCTCCACCTTCAACATTCTTATAAATAGCTTTATTCGGCTGCTTTACTTTTTGAGTCTTTCTTTAACTTATAGTCAGAAATTGCTGCTTTAATAGCATCCTCAGCAAGAATTGAGCAATGAATCTTAACTGGCGGTAAAGCTAGTTCCTGCGCAATTTCCGTATTTTTAATTTCTGAGGCCTCATCCACTGTCTTACCTTTGACCCACTCAGTTACTAGTGAGCTTGAAGCAATAGCAGAACCACAGCCAAATGTCTTAAATTTAGCGTCTTCAATAATGCCAGATTCATCAACCTTAATTTGCAGTTTCATAACATCACCACACGCCGGTGCTCCAACCAGGCCTGTACCAATATCACCATCATCTTTATTTAATGATCCAACGTTGCGGGGATTTTCATAGTGGTCAAGCAACTTGTCGCTGTAAGCCATTTTCTTAGTCTCCTTAAATTTCCGGGAAAATACCCGGCACATATTATTTAAATCAGTGTTCTGCCCATTCGATGGACTTTAAATCGATGCCTTCTTGAGCCATTTCCCAGAGTGGACTCATTGCTCGAAGACGGGTCACTTCGTCAGAAATTTTTTCTACCGCATAATCAACTTCTTCTTTTGTGGTAAATCTACCAAAGCCAATCCGTAAAGAAGTGTGGGCTAGTTCTTCCTCAACACCCAAAGCACGAAGCACATAAGACGGTTCAAGCGAAGCTGAGGTGCACGCAGAGCCACTAGATACGGCTAGGTCGTTAACCCCCATCATTAAACCTTCTCCTTCAACGTACGCAAAACTGATGTTCAGGTTGCCTGGTATTCGTTGTTCGAGATCACCGTTCAGAAAAACCTCGTCTAATCGCTTATTTATTTTGGTATAAAAGCGGTCTTGCAACATCTTCAAGCGTTCCGTTTCCGGGCCCATTTCTCTCTCTGATAACTCACAGGCCTCTCCAAGGCCTACACAAAGCGGAGTGGGCAATGTACCTGAGCGCATGCCTCTTTCTTGGCCTCCACCATTAATCATTGCCACTATTCGAACCCGCGGGCGACGACGCACGTACAGAGCACCAATACCCATGGGACCATAGAGTTTGTGACCGGAGATACTCATCAGGTCTATATTCATGTCATCCACATCCAGTGGTATTTTACCTACAGCTTGTGCTGCATCCGTATGGAAAAAAGCACCTTTTTTACGACACAAAGCACCAATTTCCTTAATTGGCTGGATCACGCCAATTTCATTGTTAACAGTCATGATTGAGACCATTAAAGTATTTTCGGTAATAGCCGCGTCTAGTTTTTCTAAATCAACTAATCCATTCTGCTGAACTGGCATGTAAGTAATTTCAAAACCATCTTGTTCAAGATGCCTGCAGGTGTCGAGCACACACTTGTGTTCAGTGACACAAGTAATAATATGGTTTCGTTTATCTTTATAAAACCTACCCACGCCATTGAGCGCTAGATTATTAGATTCTGTCGCGCCTGATGTGAAAATGATTTCCTTATGGGTAGCGCCAATCAGCGAGGCCACTTGGGCACGAGCATTCTCAACCGCACTTTCAGCTTCCCATCCGATTTGATGAGTTCTCGAGTGAGGGTTCCCAAAGCGCTCTGAAAAGAATGGCAACATTTTTTCCAGCACCCTAGGATCCATTGGCGTAGTAGCCTGGTAATCCAGATAGAGGGGAGTGTCTTTACTCCAGTTGCCTTTTATCATGCTCATAATTTAGTCCTATATTGAATTTCTTAACCTTAATCATAAATGGATACTGAGTAGTTATCACACAACCCTTTTTTTAAGCCGCTGACAAATTAATTTTTCGAGCCGATACTCGTGAGCTTAAGTCACGCCAGGCAGCAATAAATACTTCCACGTCACTTACCTCACTATTCCAACCCAGGGATACTCTAACAACGCTTCTGGCATGATCATCAGATACATTCATAGCTTTCAAAACGGTTGAGGTTTTAGTTTTACCAGAAGAACAGGCAGATCCTGCACTAACTCCAATCCCGGCCAAGTCAAACGCCATAACCTGAGTATCACTATCGACGCCGGGCATAGTCAAACAAGTAGTATTGGGCAAACGCTCAACATTTGCACCAAAAATCACAGACCCAAGTTCAGTGGATCTTATAGCTTCGTCTATAGTATTACGAAAGCTTGCTAGTTTGGCAAAGTCATCAAGCCCAGAGAGAGCTGCTTTAGCAGCAGCACCAAACCCTGCAATTCCTGCCAAGTTTTCTGTGCCCACCCGATACCCGTGCTCCTGCCCACCGCCAAAGAAAGCACCTTGGAGGATACAGCCCGCACCACTTCTAAGTCCCGGGACAATCACCGCACCAGTTCCAGCGGCACCCCCAATTTTATGTGCTGACACAGACATTAGGTCGACTCCTAAATCAACAATATCGACAGGAATTTTACCCACGGCTTGAATGGCGTCACAATGAACAAACGCACCATGTTGATGAGCTACTTTCACAATGTCTTTAATAGGTTCAATGACACCGATTTCATTGTTGGCCAGCATGACCGAAACCATAGCTGGCGTATCATTAGAAACTAGTTGCTCATCTAGTCGATCAAGATCAACTATTCCATTTTCGTTAACTTCAATTGTCTCACTACCAGCATTCAGAACAGAAGAATGTTCCACAGCAGAAACAATCCTGCGTGCTCGGCCACAACCCATCAAAGCTAAATTATTTGCCTCAGTCCCACCACTAGTGAAAACCACATCCTCTGTTGAACCATTGACTAGTCCTGCTACGGCTACGCGAGCCCGTTCCATTACTTTTCTTGCTTCACGTCCAGGTTTATGAACGGATGATGGATTACCGACAGTTTCTAAAACGTTCATCGCTGCTTGAATTGCTTCAGGGCGTGTCGCTGTGGTTGCGTTATGATCCAAATAAACGTAATTGCTCATGTTTTACTCATTATAGATTACTTTAATAAGAAGGGTCATCTGTCCAATTGCCTACACGTTAGCAGCTGATGTTTGATGATTAATTTCCCGTTCCAATTGCAAACTACTTGTCCCAATTATCCGTTTTTCGCAAACATCTGCCAGCGAAACCGAATTTAAATACATGGTGATCTGTTTTGATAGCTCATCCCATAAGTCATGCGTTAAACAACGACTTTTATCGGCATTACAGCCTTCTGCTGAACCAGGCATACAACGAGTTGCTGACAATTGTTCATCTGCTGCAGTAACTATGTCTGATATCCTAATTTCCTCGTAGTTGCGGGAGAGCAAATATCCGCCTCCTGGACCACGAACACTTTTGACAAGGCCACATCGCCTAAGCTTGCCCAGTAGTTGCTCTAAATAAGAATGAGGTATTGCTAGGCGGATGGCAATTTCAGAGAGAGAAACTGGCCTGCCATTCTCAGAGGAAATGTTGGCCAAATCAACCATAGCCATAACGGCATAACGACCTTTTGTGCCTAACTTCATATTCTAATCCTTTCTGTTGCTAAACAACAGTTAGCGCTTACTTCCAGAGACCCCAACCACTCTATTTTTGCTCTGAGCTTTAGCTGAAACATTTCGATCAAGTTGACTTTCCAGATCTTTAACTTGTGACATCAAAGTCGTGATCTGATGACGTAAACCTTCAATTGTTCGCAGCACTGGATCGGGGCATCCATCAACAGGTTCGCCATACGCAACGAATTTTTTTGCCTGCTCCTTATCCCGCGGCATGACTACACGAGCAGGAATACCAACTGCGGTGACGCCGGCGGGAACATCCTTAGTAACGACCGCATTTGCGCCAACACGAGCGCCTTCACCAACAGTTATAGGCCCTAAAATTTGCGCCCCAGAACCAATTATAACTTTATTGGCTAATGTTGGATGACGCTTTTGATCTACTTGTTTGTGAGAGTCCTCAGACGGAGATACACCCCCTAATGTTACGCCTTGATATAGAGTGACGTCGTCGCCGATAATTGAAGTTTCACCAATGACAATTGCACTACCATGATCAATTACAAAACGTCTCCCAATGCTGGCACCTGGATGAATTTCAATCAAAGTTATTAACCTACCAATTGATGAAATAAAGCGTCCCAACACGCGCCAATTGCCACGCCAAAGCCAATTAGACAAGCGGTAAAATAACAAGGCATGGTACCCAGGATAGCAAAGAGCCACTTCAAGACGAGAGCGCGCCGCTGGATCACGTGCCAAAAATGAGTCTATGTCTTCTTTAAACCTCTTGAATCTCATCAGTTTTTCTTTATATCTGTGTCACATAAATTGTTGTTAAAGTAAAATACGCATTATCAAACATGTATTGTTTACTTAAACATAAACCTAATAAGGATATAATATGCCCGACCTCAGAGGTCAAGTATTAGACAGCTTTTTCTGTCTTTACTTATGATAGTGCACCCTGAAATACACTCGGGATTTGTTATTCTTACCGGAAACGAGAAATAATTAGCATGACATGCCTGAAGTAATATTTAACGGCCCAGAGGGCCGCCTAGAAGGCCGTTACCAACACACAAAAAAAACAAATGGCCCCACCGCACTAGTACTTCATCCCCACCCATTACATGGTGGGACCATGAATAATAAGGTCACTTATGCGCTCTATCAGACCTTTATTAAGCGTGGCTTTTCTGTTCTACGATTCAACTTCCGGGGTGTTGGGCGCTCACAAGGCCAATTTGATAGTGGCATTGGTGAAATGAGTGATGCAGCCGCAGCTCTCGACTGGATGCAAACTCAGAACCCTAATGCCTCAACTTGTTGGATTGGCGGTTTTTCATTTGGTGCGTGGATCGCAATGCAGCTTATGATGCGTCGCCCGGAAATCACTGGCTTTATTTCTCTGGCCCCACCTGCAGACGAGTATGACTTCACTTTTTTGGCTCCGTGTCCTGCATCAGGACAAATTATCCACGGCGAAAAAGACGAAGTTGTAGAAAAGGATGCTGTAGATAAACTCGCACAAAAACTCTCAAGTCAAAAAAACATTGTCATCGATTACCATACTATTGCTGGATCGGATCACTTTTTTTCAAATAAGATGGATGTGTTAAACAAACTGACTGGCGATTATCTCGACAAGGCATTTGCTGAAGAAGCCGCCTAGTCAATCAGCCGTCAAAATTCAAACAGAGTGCCACCTGGCATAGGGCGTGGAGCTTTTGTTGTTTTGGGAAAGCTCAAAGGCAAACCATAAAATGAGCGTATCGCAAGAAAGGCAAATGCCTGTGCCTCAAGTGCATCCCCATTAAAATTGATTGCTTCAACCGGCTCGACACCACCACCTACATGCTTGTTGAGCATATCCATCATGGTTGAATTATGACGACCGCCACCCGTCACTAACCAGCGCTTAGCAGCCTCAGGGAAAAAATTTCGAGCGATGCCAATGCTGTAAACACTTAAGGCACTTAAAGTAGCCGCACCGTCTTCAACAGATAATCCTGAAACTGCCTGAATAGCCATTGAAAATTCATCCCTATCTAGAGATTTGGGTGGGGTGCGACTAAAGTAAGAATCTTTAAGCAAGCCTTTCAAAATCTGTTTATGCACTCTCCCCTTACGAGCCAATTGGCCGCCCTCATCCATAGAACAGCCGGTGGTTATGCTTGTCCAGTCATCAATAAGAGCATTACCAGGGCCTGTGTCGAAGGCCATAATATTTGGACTTTCATAATTACCACCCTCGCCTATCCACGTCACATTTGCAACTCCACCAATGTTAAGAACGGCAACGGGCTTTTCCAATTCAGCACAGAGGGCATGATGGAATAGAGGGGCGAGGGGGGCGCCCTCACCACCCTCGGCCACATCATTAGATCTAAAATCACCGATCACCCTAATACCTGTCTCTTTGGCAAGTATGGCTGGATTACCAATCTGAACTGTTAATTGATTTTGCGGACTGTGTAACGTGGTGTGACCATGAAACCCAACCAAATCAATGTCTGATGCCTCCAAGTTATTTTTCTTGAGCACATCTTTGACAGCCTTTACGTGTCGACTTGTAAGTTCCTGAGCAACATTTGCAACACCCGGACCATCCGAGGATTTACCGAGACAAGATCGCAATTCTTCGCGAAAAAATTGATCATACGGAAAACTACCCACCGCACCGATTTTGGTGAGTTGCACCCCGTCACTTACGATTACTGCCGCATCAATTCCATCCAGTGAAGTGCCACTCATCAAGCCAAGAGCCGTAAGGGGTGGATAGTCTGCCATGTATTAGTGCCCTGTCTGCATTGTAAGTCAGGGTGAGAGTATGTTATGAACGCATTATTGCAACAAGTTAAAGAATCAATCTTAAGATGACCAGTCACAGCTCAGAATTTATTAAAAGCGTCATAGACCGTGGCTATATGCACCAATGTACAGATCTGAAAAAATTAGATGATCTAGCTTCAGATAAAATAATATCAGCCTATATAGGTTTTGATTGCACTGCACCCAGCCTGCATGCAGGGTCCCTAGTGCAAATAATGATGCTGCGTCTTTTACAACGCACAGGCCATAAACCAATTGTCCTCATGGGTGGTGGCACAACAAAAGTCGGCGATCCTTCTGGCAAAGATGAAAGCCGAAAATTACTAGATGATCAAGCCATCGCAGCCAACATGGCGGGCATCAAAGATGTATTTGCAAAATTTCTAAAATTTGGCGATGGCCCGACGGATGCCATAATGGTCAATAATGACGATTGGCTAACTGGCATTGAGTATATTAATTTCTTACGCGATTACGGACGATATTTTTCAGTTAATCGCATGCTTAGTTTTGAATCTGTGAAAATTCGGCTTGAGCGCGAGCACAATCTGAGTTTCCTAGAATTTAACTATATGGTTTTG
>MDTC01085807.1_pt1 | contig 11445 bp, 14 predicted proteins | sample 811181 | NCBI WGS metagenome assembly MDTC01 (sample SAMN05326644, study PRJNA326480) | marine metagenome | isolation source: seawater | place: Pacific Ocean: North | collected 2011 | reverse complement strand
TGTGTGATGGACAAAAATGTCCTTACCACTATCTTCAAGTGTTGTTACAAAACCAAAACCAGCTTTGTTATTAAACCACTTCACAATTCCCAGCTGGCGGGAAGATTCATCACCCGCGGGCGTAGCATTAGCATCATTCTGCGACGTATTCATTTTATAATTGTTTATGTCGTCATTGCTTTAAGTGATTATGAGATATTTATTTATAAGTTTTTGGATAACACCACAATGGATAAACCGATTATTGTTATTAAAATACCCATGATAGTTTTAAAGTTGATATGTGAATCTAAGAAAAAACTAGCTAATAAAAAGGTTATAATAACATTCGTATTATAGAATAGGCGTGTATGACCGGGATTAGAAGCATATTTTGATGAATAGAAATAAGCAATAGACAAAATAATATATAATAATGAATAAATGATTAGATTTAAAGAATCTTTTTTTGAGATATTTGATAATTTACATTTATTAATACTCATTCGATAACAAACGATAGGAATACAAAGAAAACCAATTAAAATAAATGAAATTATAACTATATCAAGTGTTTCTAATTTAGATTCGGTCATTTTTTTAATTGTAATATCGGCAAAACCAGCCAAAAATGATGCAAATAAAGCTAAATAGAGCCAGAGCATATATAATTATCTTTTATTTTTTTTTCTTCTGCGTGTTTTTCTTTTACCACCTTTTTTCCTTCTTTTTTTCGTTTCTTTTATTCTTTTTTTCGTTTCTTTTTTTTGTTTCTTCTTTTTTTTTCTCCTTGTTTGCTTTTTTTTCTTTTTCCCAGTTCCAGATTTTGATTCCCCGTCTCTATTTGAAGAAGATGAAATACTAGGCAATGGTATTCCAAGTTTTTTAAAATTATCTGCACCTTTTAAGTGATGAAATTTATCTGACCAAAAATTATATAAATCTCCTTTTAATATTTTATAAATGTTCGTTGATAGTCTTTTATTTACGTCATCGGTAAAATATGGAGATATCCCACCTTGTGAATATAAAGTATTTGTTGCTAACAATACATCATACATCTGACTATAAAATATTTTTTTAACATCAGACCTAATTATTTTTGAACTATCAAGAATTTGTCCAAATTTTAAAAGTTGTATTATAACTGTATATATTTCCTCTCTTTCTCCTTTTTTCATTTGCGTTAAACATTCATCATTTGTACCATCTGGTTGTATCATTTTTTTTGGGATTTTTTCACACATTTTTTTAGCATTTTCTTTTCCTTGTTTGGCTATTTCTAATCTTTTATGAAATGTCTTTAATAAGTTAATCCAATACCAGAAAATTTGTTCTTTTTTACTTATTTTGATGTTATTTTGTTTAGTTAATAATTCTTCATATTCAATTTGTTTTTTTAGTGCAAATGGTTTTATTCTACCAATGACCCCACCCTTTTTATACTGCCCAAATGCAGAACAATTCGCAAAAATAAATCTCATATTACAATTTTTTCCTTCACTATAAAATTTTTGCAAATACTGAATTAAATCACTAATTCTATATTCTAAATTTCCTTGTGAAATGGCTTCCTTAAATTCATCATCAGTTATAGTATTTCTTTCTGAATGACTATTTTTCTTAAACGATTTTATAACCGCCTTTGAATAATTAATTTTTTGTAAAGTATTTTGTTCTGGGTCTCTCCAAAATTTATTATTGGATAATTTTCGATTTTGATAGAAAATTTGTTTCCATGCGCCCCATTTTTTTCGTTCTTTATTATAGCAACGTTTCCATATTCCAAAATCATTATCGTATACAGCTGTTAAATCACCTTCTAATAATTCATTTGTATATTCTGTTCCTTCATTAAAAACTTGTAAAACATTACTTAAGTGATGAAATTGGTTCATTTTATTTGGCTTACCATCATCATCGCGTGTTTGCCCAGGTGTTGTTCCGCGACGAGTGCGTGTTTTTAAACTCTGCAATAGTGTATCTAAACTGTTATTATTTGCTAACCATCTTCTAATTTCATGATTCGTCTCATCTGTACTCATAACTACATATCCAGGAAGCGCCATTCTTATTATTTGCATATTTTCAGGTACAAAGGCAAAATTTTCTTTTTTATCAGTATTTGTTCCCTGACCATGTTGTACAATAAAATATTCACAGAAATGTTCATATTCATTGCTACTGTAACTGCTCCTGCTTCTGCTCCTGCTTCTGCTCCTGCTTCTGCTCCTGCTCCTGCTCCTGCGACTGCGACTGCGACTGCGACTGCGAGCTGCAAGTGCTGCCATTGTTTGTATATATTATTGAAATATTAAAAACTTTATATATCAATTTAATAATCTATTTAAAGTGACTCCAGGAAATATATGTAGTATGAAAATCCAATCTGAAATATTTAACGATGATTCTTATAATTCACATTTTCAACATTGGAAATTTGAATTATCCGACTTTCAAAAATGGTCTATAAAAGGTATTGTTGACGAGAAAAATGTAATTATTACCGCGCATACTGGAAGTGGAAAAACGCTTCCTGCTGAATTTGCTATTCAACATTTTTTCTCAAAAGGAAAGAAAGTCGTCTATACTACTCCCATAAAAGCATTAAGTAATGAGAAATTCAATGATCTTCAAAACAAATATCCTGATATTTCTTTTGGAATTTTAACCGGCGATATTAAATTTAATCCTGAAGCAGATGTAATTATTATGACAACCGAGATTTTATATAATACTCTTTTTCAAAAAAAAATGCTAAAAGAAGATGTCCTAAAACCCGAACAATTGTCATTACATTTTGAAATGGATATCGAAAAAGAACTTGGGTGCGTGGTTTTTGATGAAATACATTATATTAATGATCCTGATAGAGGGAGGATATGGGAAGAAACAATTATGTTGCTTCCAAAATCAACGCAGATAATTGGTCTTTCCGCGACAATCGATAAACCCGAACACTTTTGTAATTGGATTGAAAATATTTCCATGAGAGAAAGTTGGTTATGCTCATATAATAAACGCATAGTTCCACTAACACATCATTCATTTCTAACATTTCCAGATTCTTATTACAAGAAGTTCCCATTGGAAGTCAAAAATCTAATAGATGATAATAATATGAAAAATAAGCCGATTGTATTGAAACAACAGGGTATGCAGTTTAAAGATAAGACATATCAAAAGATTTCCAAACTGTTAAACTTCTTTGATAAGGAAAGGATTCGAATTAATCAGTTTTTTATTATGAACAAAATGGTAGAATATCTAAATCAAAATAATCTACTACCCGGATTGTGCTTTATTTTTTCCAGAAAGCAAACTAAAATTTTTGCTGAAAAAATCACTGTTCCACTTTTTCCTGAAGATTCTACAGTTCCAAGTATTATTAAAAAAGAGTGTAAGCAAATTTTGATGCGATTGCCAAATTATAGAGAATATATTGCTTTACCCGAATATGATTGGATTACCAAACTTCTTCAAAAAGGAATTGCTGTCCATCATAGTGGTATTGCTCCAGTATTTCGCGAAATGGTGGAAATATTATTTGGTAAAGGATATATTAAACTATTATTTGCAACTGAAACATTTGCGGTAGGTATTAATATGCCAACTAAATCTGTTATATTTTCATCGCTTTCCAAGTTTGATGGACGCGGATTTCGTCTATTGAAGTCTCATGAATATACACAGATGGCTGGGAGAGCAGGTCGTCGTGGAAAAGATACTAAGGGTTATATATTTCATCTAAATAATTTGTTTCGCGACAATCAGCGACCAACATCGCAACAATTATCTGTTATATTGGGTGGGAAACCCGAAACATTAACATCTAAATTCAAAATTAATTTTTCAATGCTTCTAAAAATGATAGCATCAAAGCAATATGACTTCAAATCTTTTGCTGAAAATAGCATGCTCAGCGAAGTCATCGAAAAGCATAAACTTCACGTAGAAAAAGAAATCAATGATATGGAAGAGACACTTAAAAAATTTTCATTTGATTTTTTTAAAACGCCGAAAGAAGATCTTGAAAGATATCATTTTTTGAAAACGCGTCAAAGAGTAGTAAGAGAAAGTTCTAAAAATAGGAAGAAAACAGCACAGGAAATACGCATGATCGAAGAAAGAAATAAATGGTTTGTTGATGATTTTAAAAAATATGATACATTTGTAGAAAACAGCAAATATCTAAATAACTTGCGAGATAGATATACTGCGATTCATGAAAGTATTCAAAATGAAATAAAGCCGCATCTTAAGATATTGGAGAAGAATGATTTTATTAAAAAGGGAGATGTATTTGGCGAATATGAATTAACCGAAATGGGAAAAATGGCATCCAATATTAATGAAATACATTGTTTGGCTATTTCTGATTTAATATTTAATGAAAAAGCATTTTCTAATTTGAATGTTATGGAGTTGGTTAGTGTTTTAAGTGTTTTTTGTGATATACGTTTATCTGATGATAATAAGATTTATTCTATTGATTATGTTTCTGCTAATGATAAAATTAAGACAGCGGTCAAAAAAATTAAATCCATGTATAATAAATATTATGATGAAGAAACTACATACGAAACGAACTTTATGTTTAATTATGAAATTCAATATGATTTGATAGAAATGGTTTATAAATGGGCAAATTGCAATGATGAAGTACAGTGTCAATTGATTATTAAAGAAATGGGACAATGGGATATTTATATAGGTAATTTTACAAAAGCTATATTAAAAATATGTAATATTGCTATGGAAATGGAAAACATATGCTTGATACAAAATAATTTAGAACTGTTGTCTGTATTGAAAGAGGTTCCACATACATTAATGAAGTTTATTGTTACAAATCAATCATTGTATTTATAAAATATTTGCAATTTATATATGGCACCTAAACCCAAAGATATGAAATTATATGAAATAGCAAAAAATAAAATATATAAAAAGCACACTAAACATAGTGCGTATAGAAGTGGTTTGTTGGTTCAAGAATATAAAAAACTTTTTAAAAAGAAACACGGTAGTAAAAATCCTTATATAGGTAAGAAAACTAAAAAGAAGGGGTTGCGTCGGTGGTTTGATGAAAATTGGGTAAATCAACGCGGCGAAGTAGGTTATAAATATAAAAATGATGTATATCGACCTTCCAAAAGAATTACAAAGAAAACACCTATAACATATGATGAGCTAACAAATAAAGAAATAAAAAGAGCTCGTAAAATCAAATATACGCGTGGACGTGTAAAAAGATTTAGACGAAAAGGAGGCTCTTGGACAAAAAAACATAAAAAAGGAATAGATTGTAAAAATCCTCGCGGCTTTTCACAGAAGCAACATTGTAATTACGGTCGTGTTGAAAAAAAAGCAAAAGCTATTTTCAAAAAGAAAAATAATGTTTCAGGTAGTGTTTTATTTGAACAAGTAAAAAAAGGTGTTAAGGTTAGTTATGATATTAAAGGATTAAAGAATGGGAAGCATGGATTTCATGTTCATGAGATAGGCGATTTTAAAGGCGATTGTGTTGCTGCTGGACCACATTTTAATCCCATGGGTCATCATCATTCAGGTAGGAAAAATAAGAAAAGACATATAGGCGATCTTGGTAATATAAACACTAAAAATGGTAAAACAAAGGGTTCATTTATAGATCATAAAATTTCTTTGAAAGGAAAAAATTCAATCATAGGCAGAAGTGTTATTGTTCATGATTTAAAAGATGATTTAGGTAAAGGCAAAGATGATGAATCATTAAAAACGGGTAATGCAGGTGCAAGATTGAATTGCGCAAAAATATTTAATATCTAAATAATTATTATATGATTTACGATATAATAATTGTTGGTGGTGGAATGGCTGGATTATATACACAACATAAACTAATGCATAAATATAAAAACATTCTTCTTATTGAGAAAGATAGTAGATTGGGTGGTAGAGTTTGGACATACAAAACAAAAGTAAAAGAAAAGCACTATTCTATGGAAGGGGGCGCAGGAAGATTTAATGATAATCATAAGTATTTAAAAACACTTATTAATGACTTGGGATTGAACAAACAAATATTTAAAATACCTAGTAAAGTTCATCATATAGCAACTAAGAAAAAATGGAAAGAGCACGATTTAACTAAATTATCTCCGTATGAATATTTTGATTTTATTTTAAAAAACACAACATTAACAAATGCAATGAAAAAAATGAGTTTTGATGAATGGTTAAAATCTCACATTAGTAAAGATGTTGTAGATTACTTAAAAGCATTTTATCCTTATAAAGATGTATTCAAAACAAACGCATATGATGCTCTTAATTTATATAGCATCGACCTTAATATTAATAATAACTTTTATGTATTGGGTGGAGGATTATCGCAATTGGTAGATGGATTAACCAAAAAAATTAAGCAAAAAGGTGGTAAAATTAGATTAAATACTGAGCTAAAAAGCATTAAAGATGTTGAAGATTATTATATTGTTAAAACAAATAAATGCAATTACTTTTGTAATAATATTATATTAACAGGTCAGCGCCCCGATCTACTTAAAATTAAGTATTTAAATAACTTGAAACCAATTATAAACTCTGTGAGAAATGCACCATTATGTCGTTTTTATTTTGTATTTGATACCAAGCATTGCGCATGGTTCAAAAATATTAAAAAAACAATAACAGATTCAAAGCTATCATATTTTATTCCTATTGATTATGAAAGTGGTTTGGTTATGATAAGTTATGTAGACGAAAAAAATGCCGTGTATCTTAAAAATTTAGAGTCGAAAAGTAAAAAGAAGCTTATTGATTTTTTGCTAAAAGAATGTGAGAGAATGTTTGGTATCCAAAATATTCCCAAACCTATTTGGACAAAATCCTTTTATTGGGAACATGGTGTTGGCGATTGGAAAAAAGGTCATGATAGTAAAAAAATTGAGAAAGTAATAGCTAAACCATATAGAGAAGATAATATCTATATTTGTGGGGAGAATTATAGTTCAAGATATCAATGTTGGATTGAAGGTTCATTGGAAACAAGTGAAAATGTAATCAAACTTATTAATAATAGATTTAAATAATGTATGGATAATGTTCATCATCAAATATAAACTTAAATCGCTCATAATCATTCTTTTTTATGGGTTTAACCTGTTTATTACATAATTCACTACCACAATGGTCGTGATTTGCGTTGTCAATATTGAACTCGATTGATTTATCTGTATTTTTTTTATTTTTGTTATCATCTGATATGATTGTTCCCCATCTTCCCAATGATATTTGCCGTTGAATAGGTTTTTTCCAAAAATTTCTTACTTGTTTTGACATAAATAGCGACATCTTATATTTATTTTTATTATTTAAATGTTTAAATAAAAATAAATCAATTTTTTTAGATTAATAAATAATATTATAAAATTATATATGCCAAAAAATAAAACAAGAAAAAAACCAAAAAAGAGAGGGGGTGTAATATATTTTCAAGATTATCCAGAATTCAAACCTAACTTAACGCCTCGAGAAATATTTAAAATGGGTAGTTTTGGGGGGACATATTGGCGGCCTATAAAATCTGCAGTTTTAAATAAAAAGTTAAAAAACATACATAAAAAATATCCAAAATCTTGGTGGAAAGGTATACCGGAAGATAACTTAACACGCAATTACAATAAATATGATAAGTCTATTAATAAATATGGTGTAAAAGTTGGAACATCATTGCAATTTTGGGAAGGAAAGGGATGGATAACAAAACATCATCCTTATGGTTGGGTTCATTGGTACTGCGATTTTTATTTGGGCAAGAGATGCGATGATGATGATAGGCAGATAAGGAGATGGATGAATTTAGCGGGTAAACGAGGACGTTTTATGAGATTTTTAGCGACGCAAATTATTAAAAAGAATGCAAAATGGAATGATATGACTGTCAGTCCGAAAATAAGACAAGTATTGCAACATTGGGGATATAAATTAACAAAAAAAGATTTTGATAACGAAATTAAAAGACGGGGACATTAAAAGTGTTTTTTGCATTCCATCCACATAGCCAATCCACCCCAATATTTTAAATCACAGCCTATACCATTTTCACCGAATTTATTTTCAAAATCTGTAAGTCGTTTCTCAATTTCATCATTTGTTAGAATTTCATGTGAACGCGTTTCCAAGTAATCATTATTAATACAGTATAGGGATTTTGCACAAAAGTAGTTGCAACTTCCCATCTTATTAATAGCATCTTCATCATCAATTAGTGTTTCATCATTTACAAAATACACAATAACGCATGTATTATTGTGTCTTTCATAAACAAACTTATGTTGTGGTGGTTCAACATCATTTTTAAACTTTTTCTTACACTCTTCACTCAAACCCCTCATTAGTGAGCGAGTTGGATGTTCATATTGTTTTACTGCTTCTCTTAAAAGTGCCATCGGAAAATGTCTTTCTTCGAATATTTTATTTCTATTTTTGGCAGTATTTATAATTTGGTTTAGAATACCTTCACTACCATTTCCTTTAAGCTTAATATGTTTCCCTTTTGAAATCATTTTATTTTTATACGCTTCTGCTAGAACAGTATCTTCTATAATATTTCCTTTATGATTATATGTTTCCTCATTCAACATAAAAGGTTGCGTATCGCCAATATTATGTTGTTCCTTCTTAGTTAAAGCCACGCGGTTTTCAATGCAGAATCCCGAACGACTTTCTCCACTTCTTATAAGCCAACCGACACCAGTAATCTTTAGTTCATCAACATAGTAATAACCATCTTCTTTTTGTGTAAACATATTTTTTAATGTTTAATTGACAACATTAAAAAATATCAATTTAATTAATGATAATAAATAAACCAATATAGATCATATATTATGCGTTATCATTGTCAGTTCAAAAAATGCAAGTGTAAGAAATTTAAATTACATTGTAATAATCTTTGTTTTCATTGTCATCATGCAAATGTATGGCATTCAAGAATTGAAAGACCACCGAGTGATAGTTATCTTTCATTTGTATCTCCAAGAGAGTTTGCTAGAACACCAAAATATGAAAAAAAACATATCCAAATAGCTATTTTTATACCTACTGTTCCAGAATTACCCGAATCAGATGATGAAATTCCAATGTGTCATGCTTATGAATTATTACCTGTTTAAGTTCCTTTACATTTATTTCCACCTAAGAAAAATGTCACCCAATTCCAATGATGAGCATGTTCTTTCCATTGTCTTTTAAAGTAAAGTGTAAAACCACACATAATATTTATAATTAAAAGTAAATAACCAGCAGATACAGTATTATGTAATCTGCTAGTTAATGTAATGGTTTTTTCATTAAATTTTCCTTTATCTATTTTAGATTTATCTAATCTTCTTGCTAATTTATCTTTATTTAAAAAGAAATCATCTTTTAATGAAATATAATCAATACCTAATCCAGATAATTCTACTCTATAAATAACATAAATACCAATAACAGCCATAAGAATTAATAAGAAACTAAACATAAAAAATATTTCTTGCTTGGTAGATAAAATAAAAACAATGTAAATAAGACCAGTATAACCAAATGAACTAAGAACATAACTATATTTGTCTAAAAATGATTCATTTTCATCCAAACCTTCTGTTACAACAATGGATTTTGGTGTATACCAATTAAGTACGAATGTAAATATAAAAATAGAGAAAAATACAATGATATGTCGTAAGTAAATATTATTTAATAGAAATCTTTGTAAGCCACAATTTAATAAAACATTAATATAACTTCCAAACATTACTAAATAAACAAAAAACATACCGAGAATACTTTTTGTTGCAATATCTAAGTCCATATAATATTAATAAATAAAAAAATTGATTATTAATATTTGTTTATTATGATTCAATAAAATAATATACAATGGCTTCTTTATTCATGAATGTAGGCAATGGTGGTGGTTCTTGGTGCTCAAATTATGATTCTGATACAGGAGAATATATAGAATGTGCTCCATCATCTTATCAAATATGCGTTGGAACTGATCCGGGAGGTATGTGGGGTGGCCCATATTGGGATTGGTATAAAATGGGTTGGTATCAAGGATGTTGGTTTATAAATAATCCTATGCCAAAAATGCTAAGAAGTCATTTTATTGAATTAATGACTGAAATTGGGCATATTATTAGAAGTAAATATGGTGAAATAAATGGAAATAGTCCGGCATTTACAGGTGAGACATTTATAGAAATATATCCAAAACTTACAAGTTGTATGGATGAAATCATTAGATTGTTGAATGAAAAAACAGGAAATAAAAATTGGCATTATCGTGAATCATATGGTAAGCCGAGTGTAAAAGAAAAATTGATAGAAGCGGATGAATTTATAGCTGCATGTGTCTAAATATATTCTAATCATAAATATTAAGGTATTCTAGTAGTTCGTCCCAAAATTTAGCAATTAAGTTATTTATATTATTTTTTTCAATTTCCATGGCCAACATGTCATGAACATGTCCATTATCATTGCGTTCAAGCTGTTGTCTTAGATAGCACATTGTTAGAATTTGTACAAATGGATTCTTAAATTTATTATTATCAATAATCGTAAAATCTAAATTTTTAATTTTTTCTGAATATGAATTACCTGTTGCATTATTTAAATGTTTTCTCATAACATTCACCAATGTTATTACGTTAAACTCTTCGGTTTTAGGTTTGCACCATTCTTGAATAATTGAACTCTCCAACGTTGTCATTGGGGGAAGCGAAGACATGTTTTCAAGAGCTGGGTTTGACATTATATATTTATTGCTACATAACTATACTATTTTGATTTCAATTTATTTATATTTGTATATTTTCCATTATTTTTTTTTGATTTTTTTATTGTTATGAGATTTTCTATCATTCTTGCTTGAATGGGGTCATTCCCATTTAGCTTTTCTGGAACAATTTTATTTGAACGTTTTTTTTTAATAGTAAACATTTTTTATTATAATAAAAAATAAATGTTTAAATTCAATTTAATTATATTAATGTCTTGTGCGAAAAACCAATGAATTATCATTCTTAGGTTGATTGTTAATAGGCTGTAAAAGTCTGTTTGAACAACAATCGACGCGTCTTAAACCAGGAAATCTTAATAGTGTTTTATCATATAAACTGGTTTCAGAGTCAGATTTTGGTTTTATTTTGTTAAAAAGTCTGAAACGTATTATGCTAAAACCAATACCACCTTTATTTCCAATTCCAAAGCCACCGCCTTCGGCACCATAATCTGTAAGATTTTTAGCAGCTCTTAATCTTCTGTTTGACGGATTCACTCCCATTATAGTATAACTAAATATTTTAAATGGGGGTCCGGGGGTTCCCCCCGCTAAAACATAAATTTGGTGTATTGTAAAAAGTGTCTGGAAGCAATTCCATCAGAGAAGTAATGAATGCCAGCTTTAACCCTAGTGTGGTCGCATTTAAT
>MDTC01253695.1_pt1 | contig 11446 bp, 8 predicted proteins | sample 811181 | NCBI WGS metagenome assembly MDTC01 (sample SAMN05326644, study PRJNA326480) | marine metagenome | isolation source: seawater | place: Pacific Ocean: North | collected 2011 | reverse complement strand
CTACCCGTCATAAAGTTTGTACAGTTTCTTACATAAGGTGATCTCCATCTACCAGCAGCACCTTCGTTTGCAGGACCTAATGGTGTAAATCCTGAGACTGCCTGAAAATCTAAACCAGAATTTACACTCGCTTGTGTTGGTGGAAATGCAACTGCACCACAACGAGGATGATTAGTTGTAATAGTTGCACCAGCAAAACTTAAGTTTTCTATCAAACATCCTCTTCTTACGTGAAATACATCTTTATTAGTATTGTTTGGAACAATTGTTACTAATCTTAGATCTTCACCTGTGATTGCTACATCAGTTCTTAATCCTATTGGATTATTTTCAATATAAACTCCTGATCTCACTTTAATTGTATCACCTTCTTGAGCAATTGCAGCTGCTGCAGCAACAGTGTATTTTGCATCACCCTCTAATAATCCACTGTTTGTATCACATCCATTTTTCGATACCCATAATGTTCTCTTTGTTTGTACACCTGATGGTCTCCAAGATACACCAACACCAACACCCGAAACATTGAATGAAGATAAACGGTAATCAGTTTTACAAACACCAACTCCTTCACTATTAAAGAAATCAGTAAGTTGTGCCTCCAACTCTAAATTACCTGATACCTTTACATTCTGACCTACATTTAAATTTTTGACAATACCGACACCACCATCAACAACTAGAGCACCAGTTCCCGTGCTTGTTGAATCTACTTGACTATCAACATCTAATCTTCCAGCAAATGTTCCAGATCCACCAGAATTTATATTTTCAGCAACACCTAGACCACCATCAATAACCACTGCACCTGAAGATGAACTTGTAGAGGAATCAGTAGCATCAACATCCAACCTTCCAGCAATTACACCTGAACCACCGATGTTTATATTTTTATCAACACCAACCCCACCAGATACTACTAATGAACCACTAGATGTTGATGTGCTTTGCTGTTGTGATTGAAGTTGTGTTTGATCACCAACAATCAGTCTCTTTGCAATACCAACACCACCATCTATAACAACTGATGCATTAGTTACGCTTGATGCATCAGTTGTGTCATTAGAGGTTATTAATCCATCAACGTCTAAAGTATTATTAAATTGAACAGAACCGTTTACATCTAATGTTGCATCAAGTTGTGCTCCTTGTGAAACATGAAAATCACCATTAATATCTAATTGGTATAGAGGATTTGGTTGATTGATTCCAACTCTAGATTTTCTATAAATCGCTGCACCTACACCAGTTCCTTGATGACCCCATAAATCTTGAGTGAATATTGTAGCAACACCAGTAACAGTCGTTGGATCTTGTGCAGTAGGTATTAACGTATCAGTTCCTTCACCATCACTATTTCTTTGAACAAAGTTAAGAACAGTAAATGATTGAGCAGCACCGACTGTTGGAACGAATGTTCCTTCATCTTGTAAAAATACACCTTCAGTTTCAACAGGAGTGAACGAAACCCATCGTATACCATCATTATCTCGACTAAGAAAATTTGCATTTGCACCAACTGATCCTGCTGAGTCAAAAATATTTCTTGCAATTCTTATACTTCCATCAAAATCTGCTCTTAACGCACCATATACAAGTTCATTAGTATTAAATCCTGTAAAATTACCAGGTTCAGCAGTACCAACTCCTAAAGTTCCTAATCCAGAGAAAGTTAATGAATCTGTGCCAACACCAATTTGAAAAATTTCAGTTGGTTGTGTAGTACCGATACCTGTTTTAGCATCATCAGTTATAATAAAGACTGATTGAAAAGGGTCTATTGGAAATTTAGGGTCTAGTGTTTCACCTCCAACACCCACCTGAAATCTACCGTCTGGTTGCGTACTACCAATACCAACACGACCAGGACTAGAAACACTATTACAACCATCAGTTTCTGATATGGCAGTAAAAACAGTTCCAGCAAGACCTACATCAAATTTATTTTTTACAACAAAACAATCAAATGTCCCAGATGAACCTACAATCCCTCCAGTAAGAAATAAATTATCAGCATTAATATTTTGAAAAGTTGTTGTCTCTGAAAATTGAATATTTTCAGATCTTACATTTGCATATAAATTTCCATAAACGAATACATCATCTGTAAACTCTACCTTTCTCGTAAAATTATCAGTGTCTTCGTTATCATAATCGGGAAACGGAACACTACCATTTTTGAAAATATCTGACATTACGCACCCCAGACACTTTCAGATACTTTTGTACCTGCGAACACTCCCCCCATCCATCCAACCTCACGAACTCTTATTTTTCCATACGGAGCACTGATGTAACAAGTATTTGATGACATATTTACTGAATTACTCGCATTTACTCTAAAATCTGCTCCAGCATTAATTTCAACATTTTTATCTGCGTCTAATATTATATTTTGCCCAGTTATTCTTACATCACCATTACTCATAGCAGTTATAGTTACATCGCCATTTGCACCAACTATATTAACACATACACCTCCACCATCAACTTTATTTCCACCCATTATCTCTATACACTGATCATTGTACATATGATACAATCCAGCTTCAGTCATCCCAACGGTGCTTGTATTACCATCTTTACCAGAACCCAATAAATCATATATGACAGCTCCATTATATCCCATCTGAGGATTTCCAGAATCAATCCTAAAGTGAGGACCAAATGAGTCGTACTGCCTTAGTTGCCAATTTTGTTGATCTTCGGGTCTTTCTGCCATAATTCTACTTTAGTATTAATATTTATCAGTATCCTGAGTAACCCCCACCTGATCCCGAAGACCCGCCACCACTAGGAGGATTATTAGAAGGAGGAGTGTAACTCTGTCCAGGCGTTTGTTGGTTTGATGTATCAGTTGTTCCAGTTTGAGTAGTAGTACTTGTTGTAGTTTGACTTGGTGTAGTGGTGTTGGAAACATTATTTTGAGTTGGTGATGAAATTACAGTAGGAGTTGTTTGAGTGGTTGATGGAGATCTTGCAGTTGAGGTTCTACTCTCTTGAGGTGTATCATATATTATAGCATCTGTATCACTATGTTTGGATCCTGTCATTTTAATACCATTTGACATTACATGAAAAGGTCCATAATATGCTTCACCATTAACAAATCCCACAATTCCATCACGGGGAGTAATACAATCAATCACTTGCTTGATTTCACCCTGATACTCTGGTCTTGCACCGATTTGTGCTTTGAGAATTGCTCCAAAACCAGTTGATGAATTTATTGTTAATTCTGGTAATTCATTTACTTCCTGAACACTAGTTGTTTCGGGATTTGGTGGAATTACATTTAAAATTCTACCACTATCATCAAGGAATTTAGTATAAACATTTCCTTGCTCATCAGTAATTGTATCTTCATTTTTATAATTTTGTCCAGGATTTACAACCACGACATGATCAATTGTGTAAACTGCATCACTACCTTCCTCTGGTTCAATAACTGGATAATTTTCTCCAGCGGTAACAACATAGACATCAATGACTTGCTGATATGTTGGAGATTTTGGATCATAATCTATAACTGCCCTTGCAACTGCTCCATATCCCTGATTACAATTATCAACAATTTCTACAAAAGGAGGAGTAATATATGAACCACCACCGTTTGTTAACTTTATACCTATTAAACTTGCTGTTTGATTGGCAAATGTATCACCGACTATTGAACCTAATATAGGCATTGCAGAGGCACCTTCTCCACCACCACCAAAAATATTTACCTTAATACCAGAACAGTTTAGTGGAGGACCTGTGTAACAACTACTTAATTGACTACTAAAACCAGGTGTACTTACATCTGGTCGCATAAAATCAAATATTCCTAAATTACCTATTATTCCACCAGGACTTTCTGCTGCCTCTCCTAATGACTGTGCTGCATTTGCAATATCTAATATTGATTCTGCTGTTACTCCAACGATATTCTTTGGTCCTTTACCTATAACCCATTGATTTGTTTTTGCACCCATTCCATCAGCAGCACTTGGAAGATCACAATCAAAGGCATTTGAAATTCCTAGTAAACCCTCTCCTACAGATCTCAACATTCCAACTAAATCACCATTAAATATTTTTGATACCCCCTTCATCAATCCTCCAAGTTGTTCATTTATTTTACCTATGATGTCATTGAATAAAGCACCTACAAATTGATCACCAATACACGAAACAAAGTTTTTTACATTATCTAACAAACTTGTTAAAATATTACGAACTGAACCAAATAAATTATCTGAGATATTCTTAATAGCACAAGGAAGAAAATTTTGAATTTCTCTTACTGGTCCAACCATCGCTGTCTGTGCTGCAGTCCCTGCTTTTTTTGCAATCGCAGGGTTTTGTGTAGCTAATAATACTAGGGCATAGGTTCTTTTGTACAAATCGTGCAATCCTTTATTTAATTTTGGTGAGAGATCAGCATATGTTTTGTTTACAAAATCACCAGATATACCACCAGCGACACTTGTTATTTTTCGGGCAGCACCATCTATTATTGATAATTTTTGTTTATCTGTAGCAGTTGAGTAATTAAGAACTGCATTCTGTACTTCACTTTTTACTTTTTGAACTGAATTTTGATTAGTCCCACCAAAATTAATTACTTTTCCTACAGCTGCACTAGTGGATCTCTCAACTAAACCACTTGTCTCTTCTATTTTTTCTGCTAATCTACTATCAACATTTCTTGGTGATCTCTGAGCAGTATTACCAGACATATCTCCTGCTTCACCCTTAATCATATAATCACTTGATTTTATTTTTTTCGTATATCCAGTGAAAGGTATGAAAGGTCCTGAGTTTTCTCCACTAGGTGAATAAGTTGTATTACCAAATATACCAATTATTACAGGAAGTTGTGCATCATCACCATCTAAGAAAAATCCAAAAACATTATCTCCTGGTGATATTCTTAATGATCTGGAACGATTTGCTTTACCTGATCCACATTGAGGTGATAGTAAAACTTGTGCCCAAGGTAAGTCGTCATCTGGTAGTTCAACAGTATTTTGAGGATGATATCCCATGATACGAACTTTAACTCGATTTCCCCAAGCAGTTCCTATCTCGTTTATCTGATCTCCCTGTGCATCTTCCGAAGCAATTTGACCAATCCACCATCGGAAACCATCTCTACCTAAAAAATTACTTTTTAATAAATTGTTTTCTAACATTATTCTTGATTACCGAATGTGTCTCTTATTAATTTCAATTTTGTATATGAACCTGTTGAGTCAAATTGATGACATAATTCCTGTATTATATATCGACCACTTTGCTCAGTATCAGGTTCTGCCCTTTTAGATCTATCTAGTCTTGGGAACTCACACTCAATACAACTGCCAGCTCTTAAGTTAGTATTAAAAGGTATTGTCATTTCTAATATCTGTGTGAATAATACATTATATCTCATAATTGCTTGTGATTGTATTTTAAATGGATCACAATTTTCTGCAATATCAGGATCTTTAGGAATAAATGGATTCTTTTCCATCGTTCCAATATCAAGAACTGCAGTCATATATCGACTAGGAACATCTCCAAGTGTCTCATCACTATCATCACTAATAGGTGGCAATTCAATACCACGACCTAAATTTTTTGTTTCTGATTGATAGTCTTCTAATTTGAAAATTCCTTTTTCTGGATTAGTATATTTAAAAGTTAATGGATTAAAAAATAATCTATATGAACAATATGCACCCCTCTCAAGTTTGCCAATTAAATCTTGGTTTTTACTTGTTGAGTATTCTAATATTTTAAAATCATTCCTTGGATCATCCTGACTTACAACATTTGGTGTATATACAAATTTCTCTTCATATGGATCTTGTGTGATCAAATCATCTAATGATTTAAAATTATACCCATCTTGTGTTTCATAGAAAAGATATCCAGCAGAAGCATCTTTACCTGATGATGCAGGAACACCCTTGCTTGATAACCAAGTTAATATTGTAAATGGTTTTTTTAAATTACCTATGAAACCATATGGATTTTGTGTTTTATCAATTTCATTTATTTTATCTGACTTCAAATACTTTTTAATAATATTTTCAACACTATCAGATATTGGTTGTGACGACGGAAACTTTTTACCTACTCTGGATGTTTCATTAGTGATCGCTTCTCTTGGAACCAAATTTAATGTAAATGTCTCTCTTGAACTATCAATCAAAACATTTGTTATTGAAGCAACGTGAAAATATTGTGATGAACTTTTGGAAAAATCTAAACCATCAACATTAGAATTAGAATTACCAGCTATTTTCATCACAACTCTTTCTCCACCACGAAGAGGAAATCCATTATATAAAGATTGTAATTTACCATCTTTACCTTGTATGCTATCACCAGTGTTCACAACCACAATTTTTGCTGTTATCATTGGTGAGAAAACATTTTCATAATATCTTATCATTATTGCACCAGCAGATATATCAGCAGTTTTTGAACCGTCTGCAGATTCAATAATAAGTTTTTCGTATATTGATTTACTTATATTTGCCATTATGTGTATCTGTGTAGAATGTGGTGAATTTCAGAGAGTGCATTTTTAGTTGCTGGTGGGAAAGAAACAGATTTACCCCTTGATGGCATATTTAAACTTGCACTGCTTCTACCACCATTGTTGACCATCATTATAGTTGTTCCTTTTCTCTTCTTCGCTAATTGACTTATTGCTTGAGTTTTATCTATCATTTTTGCTTGAATTTGTTCCATCATTTCCTGATTTGGCATTGATGAAATCATTTGATCTATTTTACCACCCTTGTTCAATGCATCAAAGAAATTAGCACCAATTCTCTCAGTGGTCTCTTTTGTCATAATAAATTCACCAGAAGTTAATTTTGCTAATACATTATCAATACCAGGTTTACCCTCTACCTTTCCACCTTTATTAAACATTGAAAAACCAGTATCTTCAAGTGCTTGTTCTTGTTGTGCCTCTTCGTTGGTTGTTAATTCAGTGCCATCAAGACCTCTAACATCAGCAGTGAAAGATGGTCTAACATCGTCTTGCTTAGCCGCAGCATCAATATCATTAATTATGGGTTCACCAGATATTTCTTCAGCACTTGCACTTGTAATACCTTGAACATTGCTTGCATCAGCAGTTTCTACATCCTGATCATCATCTACAAATAAACTTATACTCTCACCAGTTTTTTCTTGCTTCTCCTCTGCTTGAGTTTCTTCTTTAGGTGGTGGTGTATCTGGTGTCTCCTGTTGTTCTGTTTTTGTTTTTTCAGTTTCCTCTTGTTCTAATGGTACATCAAACGTTTCTAAATCAAAGTTTTTAGGATCTGTAAAAGGATTGACAGCATTTACAAGATTATTATTTAAAGCTTGAAAACCACCTTCGGCTCTTGTTAGATTTTCTCTTAATTCCTTCTCTGGTGTTTCATAATCTTCTCTTTTGAATCTATCCATAAAATTATCAAGAGCAGTTCCAATACCAGTAAATATATCTCGAATACCGTCTACGAATCCTGTCAGAATATTAACTAAGGTTCTCATTCTTTTCAGAATTTCTTGAACTCCTTTAATAATTGTTGGAAGTGTAGTGACTAACCATCCTATTAATAATATACCAATAAAATCTAAAATTCTACCTAGAAAACCTTTTGTACTCTTTGCAATTAAAGTTCCTTGTCGTTTTATTGCACCTGATATGCCTGATGCCTCTAGTTCATCCTCTCTTTGTCTTCTTAATACTGCTTGTCTTCTTCTCCTAAAAAATTCATTATCACGACCTATTAAAGTTTGTTTGAACTTTATTCTTTCATTTGTTTGTTCAACAATTTTAGATGCAGTTTGCTTTGCATTTACAATACCCTCTGCAAAATTTGATACAGAATTTTGTATGCTTTTGATACTTATTGAAGATTTAAGTAATGAGTTATTTACAATTTTTGAATTATCTGCCATTATGCTAATACTCCATAAATTGACTCAGAAAATGAGATGTAAGGATTTGATCCATCTGTTGATGTTATCGGTGGTATCTCATTTGATGGAGTAGATGGTGGATTAGATGATCCACTAGAACCACTCATCACATCACCACCCATCGGAAGAGTGACGATATTTGGAGGAGCTTCTTCAAGTGAAGATATATTTGTTGCAATTAAATTTCTATTTGTATCAATAGGATTGATTAAATTTGAGTCATCTCCACCAAGTGCCAACGATATTCCATCTAGACTTATAGGTTCTTCTTTTTGTATATCCTCTTCATTTACAGTTGAGGTTGATGCTGGTTCAATTTTTTCAGCTTTTGTGGTTTTCTTTCCAAAAACACCCATTATAGCATCAATAACACTCTTTGCAGTTTGTTCACCTAAAAAACCACCTCCAAGAACTAACGCTCCATACATTATTCTAGCACCAGGTATCGGTAATGCTAATAAAGGAGCTGCTATCTTTGCTACTACTGCTGAACCTGCAGCAAATCCTGCTGCACCTGCTAATGCTCTCTCTAATTTTTCACCAAATGCCATATCCACTAAAAAATTAGTTATAGGACCGAATAATTTACCTAATAATTTCCTAAGACCAAATTTAGCAACTTTTTTTGTCCCAGTTTCTGCACCTTCTTTTGCTGCTTGTTTACCAAATCTACTGAAAAAACCTTTCTTTGTTTTGTTAACGTTACCTGTTACTTTATCTGCTAAATCACCAGTAACATTTGCATCACCCTTAATTCCTGTTACTTTATTAGTAGGAACATCTGTATCTAATTGAGTTCCAGTTGCAACAAATGGTAATACACCTAAAAGTCCCCTACCAACATTTTTAAGTAGTCCCTCTCCAGCCTCTGCTACAACCTTTCCAATTTTTCCTCTTGCATTTCTTAAAAGATTTCTAACAGTGTTTATTATAGCTTGAAATGGTTTTTTAAGTATGGCACCAAAAGTTATTCTAAATGCATTTGCTGCAATTGATGCAGATAATGATATGAGTTTTTTTATACCTACAGTAGCTACTAAAAATATACCACCAATAGTCAATAAGTCAGCACCAAGTTTTCTTTTGAACGCATTAAATTTATCAATATTCTTCTCTGATAGAATATTCAAAAATTGAAGAGTTGTATTTGCTAACCAACCACCCAATAATACTGTAAAAAACTCCGCTAATTGATTTAATATAGATTGTGTTTTTGCAGCAACTCTTCTAACAGGACTTAGCAATGCAAATTGTATTTTCTTTTCTAAATCTGACTCCTTTCCCTCTCTTAGTGCTTGCTCTGCTAAAATTCTTTCTCTTTTTCTCTGCTCTGCTTCTCTTGCTCTATCAAGAGAATCACTAATCTGTAAATTTTCTCTGATTGTTGAGAGTGAAGTATTTAAATTAATTATCTGTGCAGATATATTAGATAATTGATTTGATACTGTTGTAAGTGTTAAACTATTTTGAGATATTAAACTTGTTGTCTGTGGATCAGGTTGAGTGAATTGTGGTAAGGCACGACCAGTGAAGATACCAGAAGACACACTTCTTCTAATACCTCTAAGACTTCCTGCTATTGGCGACCCTAAACCTTGTTCCTCATCCATTCTTTTCTTGTTGTGCTTTTAAGTTTTCCTCTTCAATATAATTTTGTAATAAAGCGAGATAAATCTCCCTTTCCCACGGTATCATATTTTCAAGTTCAGTTAAGCTGTATTTATGGTGCTGCATTAAGGCAAAATTAATCTTGTAATAAGAAGCAAGATCTTCATGTGCCATACTTATCCGAAAAAATTCTGTAGCCCCTCTAATACAATCTCATTTTCTTCTTTAGTATTTGGGTTGATAACTTTCACTGTGTGACTTAACTTTGGCATTGTTTCAAAAAACGTTTCAATTTCTTTAAATTGATTTGAGTTAAGAGACTCAACAAATTGAGACAATTCCTTTTTTGTACAATCAGCAGCAGTCCAAGATTCCTCTTCAGAATAAACTTGATCAATGCAAGAAGAAATTAAATCAAATGTATCATCTACTGAAACATCTGATGCAGTGGCAAAATTATTTTTTACAAATTCATCAAGAGAAGGATACCTCATTCTTAATGTATACTGATCATCGAGTTTGATATCTTTATTGTGTTTTTCATCCACAATAACTTTAATTTCATCAATGTTTATTGATGTAGGCACTTGAGTTTTCCCATCATCTGGGCAAGTTACCATCACCTCAATTTTTTCACCCACTGATTTTCCACGAATGTTTAAGAATAAGTATTCAATATCAAATGTTGATAATTTTTGAACTTTTATTCCCCTTGATAATATACAAGATGCGAGAACATCTTTCACTGCGTTTGCAACGGTAGAAGTATCTTGACTTTCCATTGCTAAAATTAATACTTTCTCCTCCTTTACAAGAAAAGGTCTGTATTTAATTTTTTTGTTTGACGAAGGTAGCACCAACTCATAAGTTGGTGTCGAAATTTTTGGTAAAGGCATAATATTCTAAGCACTTCAATGTGATTATTTATAGAGGTTTTTTAAACCTTAAATGTATTTGAAACTCCCGATCCCAATGAAGTTCCTCCTAAAGTATTAGTTGGAACTCCTGTTACCTGTCCTGTTGGTGATCTATAAACATCATTAATTGATCTATCAGTTAAATCATTTAATATTGAATTATAAGCTGCTACTCTATTTTCTCCAGAATTTCTTTCTCTTCTTCTCCTATTAAAGTCTTGTATACGAGATGAAATGTTGTTGAATGCTGTGCCTAAGTCTCTTGCGAGAGAAGATGATTCTCCACAAACATATCTGTCAAAACTAAATGTTGCACTAACTTTTAAAACCTGTGAACCCTGATAAGATACTCTTGTTGCATTTAAACTCAAGGGAAACAATCCAATAAATCTGTACTCTAAGAATTGAAAGTGATTTCTCTCAAATTTTATGATCCTTGTATCATTTGATTTATACTCTTCAGGATAAGTTACTTTAAAGTGATATACATCATCTGATGGATTAAATTCACTTGATCCTGTAATATACTCCATCCAATGCTCTAAAAATTTTAGAGATTTATATTCATTGTCAACATAAAATTCTAAATTAATTTGTGTAAAATTACGTGTATGAGCAAATCTTTCAATCATACCCTGAAAATCACCTGCAGTATTAAGTGTTGCCATCGCACTACCAGGTAATACAGCATCATGACATAACAATCCCATATCATCTGCTACAAACACATCATTTATTCCTTTTTTCCTCATATGTGATCTCAAACCACCATTTGGCAGTACGAATTTCACAAAGTAATTTGATGTCAAAGCTACATTCTGTATCTTTGGCATTATATCTGATATTAATTTTGGTCTTGGTGCTGGCACTCTAAATATAACTATAGTATAGTTATTTAGATGTCTTATAAGGGAAAATACTATCCATCATTTCCCAGAAAGTATAAAGGTGATCCAACTAAT
>MDTC01140894.1_pt1 | contig 11446 bp, 6 predicted proteins | sample 811181 | NCBI WGS metagenome assembly MDTC01 (sample SAMN05326644, study PRJNA326480) | marine metagenome | isolation source: seawater | place: Pacific Ocean: North | collected 2011 | reverse complement strand
TTCGCGTTCGTCTCGATCGACTCCCCCTCGACGATTCTCACGAACGACGCCATCAAGTTCGGCGACGTGCACGATTCATCAATCTCCAAGAAATCGTTTATATCGAACGGTACCACGCGCGTCTCGCCGCTTTCGTGTAAATCCGGCGGGTGCACCAACACCGGAATCGGACGCATGTCCGGATTAGCCGCGCTTCCGTACTCGAAAATGTCTGCCGATTCCCCCCATTTCTTCTCATCGCGCTCGACGGCGTTGACTTTACAGTCCTCGCGCGCGTTCACCGTCACCTCGACCTCCGTCGCCTCGGACATGGCGCTCGCTCGCGGACGGATGGGTGGTTCAAACAGGGAGCCTGTTTCGGACGCGTTCGTTCGTTTGAACCGCGCGCGGTCGTCTCGTTCGCGGTGGCGTCGACGGGTACGCGCGCGGATTCACGCGCGGCCGTCTCGTTCGCGGTCTCGTTCGCGGTCGCGGCGCGCACTCCCGTCGCCGGTCGCGCGCGATGTTTCATCGCGTCGCGTCGCCGTCGCCGTCGCCGTCGACACGGCTTTTTCAATAGGGGGGGTACGCACGAATCACGACTCGACAAAACTTGGGAAGACGAAGAGCCAGGAACCCGCGCCGGAGTGCCAGAGTTGGCGGGCGGGCGAGGACGGTGGCGGATGAACGCTCATGTGCGCGAGATGACGATTACAAAGGACGACTCTCGTCGAACACGAGTGCGTGATTTATGGATTCGAGTGGCTAAAGCTACGGGTAGCGTCGACCGCCAGCCGCCCGACGTCGAGACGGCGAAACAGCGACGAATTTAGTACGCCTTGTTGAGGATGACGCCTTCGAAGGTTTGTTGGAACCACTTCATGGCGTCAGCCTTGGTGAGCTTGTGCTGCTTGCCAATCTTCTTCTGCTGCTTGCGGCGACGGGAAACACGGTAACCCGGGCGCTCCAACACGACGAAGAAATCCATACCGTAGATACCCGTGGACGGATCGTACTTGATACCGAGATCAATGTGTTCGGAGATACCGAAGCCAAAATTGCCGGTGGCACTAAAGTTCTTCTTGAGAAGTTCGAATTCCTTCACCTTGAGCCCGCTCTCCTGTGAATCGATGCAAAAAGTGACGCAACGTCAGTCGATCGAACGCGCGGAACGAGCGCGGTCCGAGGCGAGAGAGACCCTAGCGAGGACGCACCAAAATTTGCATCGCCTTGTCACGGTTACCGATGGTGACGTGGGCAGAAATCTTTTCGTTACGGCGGATACCGAACGTACGGACGGTGTATCGCGCCTTGGAGAAGATCGGTTGTTGACCGGTGAGTTGCTCCAACACCTGCGGGGAGAAAAGCCGTCGGCGGTCAGTCTCTCGTTCGCGCGTCTCGTTCGCGCGCGCGCGCGCTCATCCACCTCGCGTCATCCGTCGTCCACGATATCTCGCGCGATCAAACCTACCTTCGCCGCCTTCGTGAGGCGATCACCGCTCTCCCCAACGCAAATGTTGAGGACGAGCTTGTGAATGCGGATGGCCCGCATCGGGTTCTCAGTCTTCTCAGCCTGTTGAATAGAGCGCACGATCACAGTCAGTCATCTTCCTCTACGAACGCTCGTGCGACCTCCGGCGCGACCGCACAGACATCCTCACGATTCAAACCATTCCCACGCATTCATCCGCACGCACGATCGCGTCCCCGCATCACCCTCGCGCGCGCACGCCGCGCCATCCTCTCTCCCGCGCGCGTCCAAAAAACCCTACTCCCCACATCGCTCGCCCCCGTCGTCGCCTCCACGCGCGCCTCGCGCGCGCCGTCTCGACACACGCGCGTCGACGTTCGGAACACTTCCACTTCCACGCGCGCGCGCGCCCCCTCGATCGCTCCGCACGCACCATGACGTTCGCGCTAGTGCGTCAAGAAAAGGCGGACGACGCGCGCGCGTCGCGCGCGGCGACGCCCCCGAACGCCCGAACGCCCGAACGCCCGAGGTCTCTTTTCGCACCCGGACCAGATGGCACGTCGCCGAGGCGTCGCGGTCGGTCGGTCGGACATTCGGAGAGGCGCGGTCGGTCGCTCGATCGCGCGCTCGTTCCCCTCGGCGATGACGGGCGTCGCGCGATCCTAGTACGCGACACCGAAATCCAGCGGGGCGGGGGTAAATTTTTGTGTCCACGTTTTCCTATCGAGGGGTCGTGACCCGAAAATACCCCCCCTTGAAAAAAACACCTAGCGCTGACGTGGCAAAAACGCCCCCGAAATTTCCCGGGGACGAACACGTGGGGGGGGTATTCGAGGAGTGGTGAACGGTGAAATCCCCCCAAGAAAAGCGAATCCGGGGCGAATCCCTCCTCCGACACGGGAAAGAGAAAAAGGACGACGAATGCGCGCGGGACGTCATTCCCACACGCCCGCATCACTCGCGGTCGCACACAACCGACGCACGTCAGCGCTCACAACAAAAACACATCTCAGTCATCATGAACGAAGCTACCATGTCCATGTCCGGTCGCGTACGTGTTCGCGCGCGACGCGACGAGACGCGGAAGAATGAATCGCGCGCACGAAAATTACGAGAATTAAGGGATTGCGACACGTCAGCGACTGACTTTTGTGTGTGATCACGCGCGCGCGCGCAGATTGTCGTCGGCGGTAACGGTTCCTGCGCGGAAGATTCTTTCAAGATCTCCGCCTCCGCCCCGATCTGCAACGGCTCCGGCTCCGTGTCGCTCAGCGCCAAGCCGAACTACCGCCCGAGGTGCGCGATCGCATCCCGCGATTTCCACGATTCTCGCCGATCGCGATCGATCGGATGATGACTCGTCCGATTCGCGGTCGCGCGCGTCGACGCGCGACGCGATATCGACGACGATGGCGATGAAGACGCATAGAAATATTTTCTACACGCGCGTTCGCGCGCGCGCGTCGATGAACGCGCGTCGTCGCGCGCGAGGGGAAGAAGAGAATGATCATTCATCATCGACTGACAATCCACCCAAACCCTTTTTTCCCCGCAGCGTCTCCTCCAAGAATGGTGTTTCCCACAACATCGACCCGGCGGACATGGTCGGCTTGACCAACATGTCTGACTACGACATCTCCGTGAACAAGTCCGCGACGCTCGCCGGCCAAGACTGCGACGTCACGCTCGGCATGCACAACGTCAAGTCTCGCCAAGCTGGTTCTTTGAGAATCTCCACGAACCACGACACGGTCGGCGACGTCACCGTGACGCTCGCGCAAGCCGGCGCCAAGGTCGACGACGATGCCGAAACCGCCGATCGCGCTTCCGTCAAGTTGAACTTGCCGTTGAAGGACATGATCAACAACGATGACGTCACCGCGTCCGTTGAGTACGATGTCCCGAGCCAAAACGCCACCGTCAACTTGGGCTACACCTCTGGCGACATCAACGTCGGCCTGAAGTCCAACGTCAACGTCAACACCCAAAAGGCGACGCACAAGGCCACCGTCAACTACTCTGGTATTGAAGGTGTCGGCGTGGCCGTCGAAGTCGACCAAGATGTCGCGGGTAAGCTCTCCGTCACCAAGGACAGATATGAGCTTCGTGTGCCGTTCTCCAAGGATGGTGGCGTGAACGCTGACGACGTTCAACTCCGCATGACGTGGAGCCAAGACTTGTAAGCGCTAGTTTACTCTTGCTCTTACATCGTGGGTCGGGTTTTTTTGTGAAGTATTTTCATCGTCGAGAAGAGTGTAACGACAATCGGCGTACAAGATACGTGATGTGATGGTGTGGTGATAATAAGAACGACTATCCACCGTGAACACATAAGTGTGTAATGTTAAAATGAGTTCAATAATCTTTTGCATCTATATCTAAATACATCTCTATGTCTACAGTAATTCTAAGCGCAACCTTGCTGAATGATCTGCAAGTCGCGATCGACGTAATCTAGTTCAGGAATTCTGAAAACTGCGCGCTCCGGCGACCACGTCACCCCGTCGTTTGTGGAAACGCGCACGACGGTGTCGTGCTCGGCGTCAACGATGCTCGGTATCTCGACCCTTATGAGCGCAGAGGACACGCGGTGCGCGGATGCGAACGTCGTCTTACCCGTGTGTTCAAAAGACACGCGAAGTGTCCCACCATCTTGTAAAGATCTAAAGTAGCGTCCATTCACGTTCACAGGCATGCCAAAGGCGTTGGATACGTGCCACCAAGCTCCGCCGAATATTTTCAACGCCGGTAACACGAATTTCTCCGTCTCGTAAGGCGTCTCAGGTCGGCCCTCGTACACTTCGTGTGAAAATTCTTCCGAAACCGACGTCACGTCTTCTAGGCGCGTGCAATTGCTGTCTGCGAACGCTGGACGATAACCATACGGCGGGGCCAGCGCGCTCACCGTCACCGACGACACGAGCGGAGGAGTGACGTACTGAAAAGTAAAGGGTAAGGCGATATCTTCGCCTCCGCGAACCGCAAGTGCCATCGTGACGAACGCAATGTCGGTGCGGAACACCTGATCTCCCAAGGCTGCTCGCCAAGAGCAGTAGCCGATGTCTGAATTCGATGAATCCACCGTCAGAGACGCGAGACTACGATCTCTGTCTCCCTTCATGTAACATTCGTATAGCGCTTTCTGCGCGCTCGGTGCAGAAGAAAACGAACCTTCGAAATAGTCTGCACTAGAAACATGGGTGATATCGTCTTTGCCGTAGTATTTTAACCTCGTGAGACCACTCGCCAAGACAACCTCGCCGTGGTGACCGGGGTCGCCCTGACTCACCGTGAAGCGGATTTCGGACGCATCATACGAACCAAAAGCAGGTGAAATGCACCGCATCATCGTCGTCGTAGTAACGTTAGACCATAACCAGTCCGCCAAGACCTGAATTGCGCCAAACCTACACACCGTACTCAACGTCGACGCGGTGCCGTTCTTCACGAGCACCGAGACTTCGGTGCCGCCGTCGACACTCAAAAAGGGACTCGAAAGGAGCTCGATCGAAGTCATGGCGGCGTAGAGGTTTGCGACACTACTGGCATTGTTTATCCCATCGACGACTTTCACCACTGGTCCGGTGCCATCGAGCGAGTCGTCGAACGTTTCGACGGCGAGGCGGGCCACAAGCTGCGTCATCCAGCCGCCTCCGTCCTGGGTCATATCCCAGTTTACAGAGTTTTCTTCGACTTTCGGGGCGAGACACTTCATCAGAGAGCTACTCAGCCAGTGGCAGGCGTTAGGATCGTTGATCTCGCTGAGTCCATTCGCAGCGATGTGCAGCGTTACTCCGTCGCCTGGAAGAAATCCCGAACCCGAGAGGGTGAGCGACCATCCCCCGTACAAGGGACCGAGAGCGCCAGCGGACACGATACCGCCAACATATACGTCATCTCGGACCATGACGTGCACATCACTCGGCACAAAGGTATCACCCATACGCAACAAGTGGTTATCCACATATACCGCCCTGAAACCCGGTAAGGATCCACCAAAATTGGCTGTATTACAGCGAACTCGCTCCGCGTTAAGCCACGTCGCACCGACATCCTTTTCGTCGAGTTGACACCGTGGACTCAAACTAGGGAAATCGGATCCCACGATTTGAAAAGTCGGGGCGCTGGTTGCGACCGAAAACACGGTCGGAGGCCAGATCGCACTTATCACTGGATGCGCGGAGTAGTGAATATCTCCAGTCGAAGTGAGGGCATTCCACTTGGTGAACGACGTCAGCATCGACGACGCAAATAGCGTCACAAATAATGGTATCGCCGCTGAAGCCGATTGAGTAGCAGCTGGAGACACGCACTCAAATGTTTCAGATTCATTGTACCGCGCGGAGATCGGGCGTATAGTTCCAAACGCACATGCAACATCGAAAGATGATACCTTCCCAGATACGTGGTCGACAAACGCCCCGGACGCATCCCCTTTGCCGTGAGTTATCGTAACCGACACTACGCTTCCACCGAGTTCAGAAATGGCATTGAGCGGTTGATCTGGTCCAGCATAGACGGTGTAGCTCGATATAACTACGGTCATCCATCCGCCGTAAATATTGAGAGATTTTCCGGGAGGAAAATTGAATGTTAAAATCAGTTCAACCGTTTGCCGAGCCTCGAGCGTGTCAGGGGCATAAGATCCGGGATATTCACATCTCGCCATAGTATCTGATACTATCGTCGCATTTGTGGCAAAGTGGAAGTTCCCGTCGCGCTCAAAAGTGCACCGAGGGTGGTAAAAGCCACTTCCCGCAGGCTGCGCGAAACCGTAACCGATCACAGTGATGACCGAGCCAAGAGCCCAATCGACCGTGGATGGCATAACACTGGTGATTTCCCCGCGACTGTACGTCAACACCGATTGATCGTACGTGGGAAGAGAATTCGCACCGGCAGAAACGTACGTTGAGTCATACGGCCTGCTCGTTACGAAGTAGTCCACGGGTGTTTCACCCGAGCAGCATCCCATGGAATAATCACAAAACACCGGTAGAACTGAAGCAATCCCGTCGGCGGCACTCGGTGGATCGCATAAAATTTCAGTTTCGGAAACCACCTTTGCTATCGTGGTAATCGATCCATGCGTCGATGAACCAAATATACACACAGCGTTCGTTCCATCAAAGTGCGACACGGAGCTGCTCCCCCATGAAGCAGGGCGGCGAAATCGCTCACCAATCAGACTCACTTGGGAAGGTTTGTGAGTGTTAATGATGCTCGGCGCTGCCCACACGACAGAAGCGCACGTGAAATCGCGCGCAACGATCCATTCGTGGTAAGTCAGGGTCCACGTCGCTGAACTTCCGCTAACTCTATCCGATACAGTACTACCACACCCGGCATCAAAGGGGACGTAAGATGCCAATCCAGTTTCCGTCCCCCCCATGAAACGTTCCATATTGGTATGGATGTCCTCCGTAGACCGTGCTATTGACCAGTAACGCACTTCATCTATGGAAAATCCAACAAGACCATTGCCTCCGATAGTACCATGCGGCATGGCAAACCCGACGCTTGTGAGTTCGCTATGGAAGGCCCCATTGACAATCAAACGAAGATTCGCACCAGGCGAACTGTATGCGGCTGGGTGATTATTCTCGTACATCACGAACGCCAGATGAACCCAATCCCCCAGCGGGGCTTGGTAATTGAATGTGCCGCCAGTGACACCAGTGGGTGGAATGACACCAATCTTGCCAGTTGCGCCAGCCATTTCAAGCATGATACTGCTCGCGTCGCTCGAGCTTTCGAATAGTACTTGTTCACTCAGCCACGCATCCCTACGGACCCACGCCTCAATCGTCCAGGGAGGAGATACCGCCAAGGTGGAAGAAGATATAATCTTAGGCGACCCCGACGTCGACCCCGAACAGGCCGATGTTTCTGAAGTCTCACGCACCGGGATCCGAATGGCTCTGCGACGATCCGGTGGACACGTATTGGCGGTTTCATCGTATGTTGTCCTCGCGTTACGTGTTTCGACGTCATTAGACTTTTCGAACAGGCTGTATGAAGATCCTCGAACCAAGATGTTGGCGGTAACCGTCGCGACGCTGATTGAACCCGTAGTCGCTGTGTGGGTACTCGTCGTGATATCGACGCCCGTTGAGCCAGCACTCTCTGACGTCGTGCCATCCCAACCTTTAAAGGCGAACGAAGCGACAAACTGGTCGTCGAGAGTCGCCACGTTTGGAACAAATCTCACGCAGTCATTATCAGTGGCAGTCAAAAGTGTGGCAGATGTCTCACTCAGTGAATCGCCGAAATTCGTCCATGTTGAACGACCATCAGTTGAATACTGCCATGTACCATGTGTTTGATCCGCCCCGACCAAGGCTACTCCATGAGGAACACGTCTGAGGGATGAAAGTGCATCGTAATCGATGACATTCGCACCGAGAACATCTTTGAAAGTACTACCAACGTTACCGGTGTCCGTGTATGCGATTGCTGGCACTTCGTAGTGGGCATTGACATCCAAAACCGGTGGATCATTCGTCGATGTAACGGTAATCGTAGAATGGGCTGGTAAATCAACGACTTGCGAAAGATCTGACGTGCTCGTCGACGGCTTCAAATCAAACCCAAATGTGCTCGAATACTCATCATTGGTGTGCAAACCATCACCAGGCGTAAATCTGAATCCATTCAGGGCGTCTGAAGCGGATACGAGAGTGTTATTAGCCAAAGGTACACTCAACGCCGACTCAAGCACGAGTTGACCACCCACGATGGCGCTCACTTCGTAAGCAACCGGGACCACGGATCCATCTGACGGTTGGGACGCTAACTTGATCGCCCCTGACGTCGTTTGCAACCTTTCGGTCGTCGACGCATCCAAAGCAGAGTCATCAGGCGTAGACACTACACTAGACTGTTGAATATCAAAGTCTCTCTGGATTGTCGTCGCCACGTTCCCACACCGATCTGTAACCCGAATTTCTACTCTATACGTCGCATCCGAGAGTGAGCCAAGATTTGATAATATGACCGTGACATCCTCATCTATTGGTCCGTTCGTGTACGTGTGATGAGTCGTCCAAGTTTGAAGCGGCGAAGGACTCGACGCTCCATCGTTCGGTCGCGTGAGCTGAACTTCTAGCGTCGCCAATCCCGACTGTACCGTACTGCCCCCCGTATCTATATCTTTACTCGATACCGAGTACGAGAGGGAAGATGTGGGTGCCGCCGCACCATCAGCTAATCCACTGATAAAACTCACCGTGGGATTGACGTTATCCACGATATACGTCAGGGCGATCTCATTCGTCGACATCTCCGTGCGCGATTGTCCCGCGTACGTCTCGACGGAAATGGCGCGAAACGCAAACATGTTATATCCAAAGCTCGGAGTCACAGTCACCGTCTTGACGCCGTTCGACAGTCTGGTGTATGTCTTGATATAATCATTCGTCGTGCTGTACTCGAATTGCACGGTACTCGAAGACGGCCCGGAAGATTCCATACGAAACGTTATCGCCGCGTTGGACGTCAAGTACGACGACGGCGTCGAGTACAAAGAATCCCAATCCACCTCGAAAGGCGATTCGACGATCCAATCGTACACCGCCGGCGTAGGATCTGGAGTGTTGTCTCCTCCTAAACCTCGCACTTTGAATTGATGATTACCGAGCGACAGACCCGTGTACGTCACCGGAGTCGCGCCGCAATACGCCCACGCGCTCCCGTCCAAGCTACACTCCCTCCCACAGCGATCACACAGATCCCCGTTGACGTCGTTGATTTTAAAATTAAACGACGCCCAATTTTGTCTCGCCGGCGGTTCTAATTTATCGCACGACACCGTGTTCGTCGAGTCGTTCGGCGAGCACCTCCCGCCGGGCGTCGAGAAAAAATCCAACACCGCGTCCGCCGCCCCGTTCGTCGCCCCCGAGAGCGGCGCCCCCGTGGACACGCTCGACGCGTCCGAGGTCATCACCACCGTCGCCATCATCGTCGTCACCACCGTCATCGCCGTCACCGCGACGCGCGCGGGCGTCCATCGTCCCCCGGCCGTTGTTCGCCCCGCGGCCGAACGCCTCGTCATCGTCACCTCCGCTCGCCTCACGACGCCTTCATCTCGCCGTTTCGCTCGCGCGCGCGATCGCTCGCGTCTCTTCGCCCCTCGTCCCGCGCCGCGCGTTCGCGCGTTCGCTCGAGGCGCGCAGTGCGGTGGACCGCGACCGGAGGCGCGTCGTCGTTCAAAACGCCATTGGTCGGTCGCGCGAACATGCCGACGAGTCTCAACCTCCGCGCGCGCACGCGAAACGCCGAGCCGCGACACACGCGGGAGGAAGACCTCGCGTCCATCGAGCGCGCGCGCGCGAGCGCGCTCGCGAGCGGGAGCGCGCGAGAGGATCCGAACGCCGAGCGCAAGCGTCGGCTGGGACAGGCGCTTCGACGACTGGACGCGACGCTCCTCGGCGCGCCGTGGTGCGACAAGTGCAAGCAACAAAAAGAATTACTCGCCGAGTTACTCCCGGGCCGGTGGCGCGCGCACTACGTCGATTGCGGAAGCGCGTCGAGATGCCTGACGTGCACCAAGTGTAAGACGACGCCGACGTGGCGCGTGAACGGGCGCAGGTATCCGGGCGTGTTCGATCTCTCCGCCCTCATCGAACTCGTCGGTCTTCAGGCGGAAGGTTCACAAGAGAGCGTGGAGGAGACCGTGCTCGACGCCGTGGACGCCGGGGATCCTTTGGGTGGATTGAAGCTCGGCCAACTTCCCGTGCGAGGTCGCAACCGCCGACATCGAAGACGCGCGGGATGGGCGAAAAGGGCCGCCATTCGGCTCGCCGCTCGAGAACGCGGGCAGTTTTGGTGCGAATTCGGGGAATTACTCACCCCTAAAGTCGCTTCGCGCGCCAGGGCCGCCGCTGCCGCGGGCGAGGCGCTCGCTCCGCTCTGACTCGCGACCTCTCGTAGAGAACGGTTGTCCCGTAGCGCTTTCAAACAAAGAATCGCATTCGTATCGTCACCTCCCGACGCGCGACGGCGACGACGAGCGCGGGAGAGGGCGCCGAACGACATGGATCTGTCTAAAGACCAGCTCCGTCGCCGCGCGCGGACGCTGCGCGCGAACGCGCGGCGTGGGCGCGCGTGCGGAGGATGCATCGTCCTCGTCACGATCATCGCGACGGCGTTGGGATTGACGCAGGTGGCGTTGAATCCGATGTACGATCCGGCGTTGGACGCGCGATGCGTGAAGACGCTGAAGCAGACGCAGAAGGAGTGGTTTGAGACGAGGGCGTGTCACTACGACGCTAGGGAGGGACACGCTGATTTCGTGGCGGCGGAGCTGGCGCTGCGCGTGCGCGCCAAACACGCGCCGGGACCGTGCGTGGTGATGACGGTGGGATTGCCCACGGCGGGGAGGGATTACGTGTACAGCGAGGAGGCGCTGCGGAGAGAGGGGGCGGTGGAACCGGGATTGGCGGTGAACATGGGATTTTGGTTGGAATCCATGTTGGAGGCGGGAGCGTTCGAGTGCGAGACGAGGACGTACGTGGACGAACGCGCGGTGGCCACTCTCAGGAAGACGCTGTTGAGTCGTGGGCATGAAAACGCGATCGTTGATAAATTATGGAACGATCGACGGGCGAGTCGACAGTTGGACGAAGAGTTTGATAACGCAGTGCAGTCTTCGCCGCACGCAAAGCTCACCGTGTTGATCAACGACGCGAAGCGATCTCGCTCGCAGTTTGCGCGATTTGCGAAAGGTTTAGCGAGTGGAAAGGTGGCTACGCTCATTTGGAGGCGAGAGATTTCGAATAAGGCTCAAAAGAAGGCGTTGTTGAAGGAGGTGAAACTCGTGACGCGGTACGGGTACTCCATCTACCTCGCCGGTGCTAGCGTAGATCACACCGGTCGTGTATCTCCAACGGCGTACTTGAGGATCGATCACGGCGCTTGGGATGATATTTACTCCATGCCAAACACCGGCATCGAGCTCACTTTGGTGGCCGTCGCTCGAGATGACAAATTTAAATC
>MDTC01258430.1_pt1 | contig 11447 bp, 10 predicted proteins | sample 811181 | NCBI WGS metagenome assembly MDTC01 (sample SAMN05326644, study PRJNA326480) | marine metagenome | isolation source: seawater | place: Pacific Ocean: North | collected 2011 | reverse complement strand
CGAGCTCGTCCTCGTCGAACACGCCGTCGCCGTCGGAGTCGGTGTCGAGGTAGTCGGGGGTGCCGTCCTCGTCGGTGTCGATCGTGTTGTCGCCCTCGGCCACCGTGCCGAACCCGTCGCCGTCGTCGTCGTTGTCGAGCCGGTTGTCGTTGCCGTCGCCGTCCGTGTCCGTGTCGAGCTCCTCGGAGTCGTCGACGCCGTCGTTGTCGGAGTCAGCGTCGAGGTAGTCCGGGAGCGTGTCCCCATCGGTGTCGACGGTCTCGTCGCCTTCGACGATCGTGGAGTAGCCGTCGCCATCGTCGTCGCTGTCGATCCGGTTGTCGTCGCCGTCGCCGTCGCGGTCCTCGTCGCGCTCGTCCTCGTCGAGCACGCCGTCGTCGTCGGAGTCGGTGTCGAGGTAGTCGGGGGTCGTGTCGCCGTCGGTGTCGACGGTTCCCTCGTCCTTGGTCAGGTAGCCATCGCCGTCGTCGTCGTCGTCGAGGTAGTCGGGGGTGCCGTCACCGTCCGAGTCCCCCGACAGCTCGTCGATGTCGTCGATGCCGTCGCCGTCGGAGTCGGTGCCGGCGAGGGCAGGACTGCCGAGCAGGGCGAGCAGCAGCAGCAGGGGCGCATGGCGCATGGTGGACCTCCCGTTTCCACCCCCCTGACGCGCGAGGTGCCCGGACATGGAAAATGATCTACCGCCCCCGGGGTGTAGGCTCCGCCACGGCCCGTTCACGCGACCTCCGCAGCAGTCGACGGCACCGCACAACGTCGCGGCCGATCGCGGTTAGCCGTGCATCTTCGGAGGCCACCGTGATCGTGCGCGACATCCCCACGTTGATGGACATCCTGCGCCGCGAGGGCGACCTGGTCGAGATCACGACCGAGGTGGACCCCGATCTGGAGCTCGCCGAGATCCACCGCCGGGTGATCGCGGCGGGCGGGCCGGCGCTGCTGTTCAGCAACGTGAAGGGGCACGACGTGCCCGTGGTGACGAACCTCTTCGGGAGCATCGGTCGGGTCGAGCGCGCGTTCGGGCCCCGTCCCAAGCGCTTCGTAGAGCGCGCGGTCGGACTGCTGCACGAGCTTGTGCCCCCCACCGTCGGAAAGCTCTGGGGGCAGCGGGATTTCTTCTGGGAGGCGACCCGGCTGGGCATGCGCCCGGTGAGCGGCGGTCCGGTGACCGAGGTGGTCGAGACGCCGCCGAAGCTGATGGACATCCCGATGATCAAGTCCTGGCCGCAGGACGGGGGCTTCTTCGTCACCCTGCCGCTGGTCTACACCGAGCATCCCGAGGACGGCAGCCACAACCTGGGGATGTACCGCATCCAGCGCTACGACGACGCCAGCACCGGCATGCACTGGCAGATCGGCAAGGGCGGCGGCTTCCACCACCACATCGCCCGAGAGCAGGGCAAGGACCTGCCGGTGACCCTGTTCGTAGGTGGTCCGCCGGCCCTGGTCCTCTCGGCCATCGCGCCGCTGCCCGAGAACGTGCCCGAGCTGATGCTGGCCAGCCTGCTCGCCGGCGAGCGGATCCCGGTCGCCAAGAACCCCGCCGGCCCCCACCGCCTCATCGCCAACGCCGAGTACGCCATCGTCGGCCGGGTCTCCCCCAACGAGGTGCGCCCCGAGGGTCCGTTTGGCGACCACTACGGATACTACAGCTACGTCCACGATTATCCGGTGTTCAACGTGGACGCCGTCTGCCGGAAGCGGCGGCCCGTCTGGCCCGCGACCGTGGTCGGGAAGCCCCGCCAGGAGGACTTCTACATCGGTGACTACCTGCAGGAGCTGCTCTCGCCGCTGTTCCCGGTGGTCATGCCCAACATCGAGCAGCTGTGGTCCTACGGTGAGACCGGCCACCACAGCCTCGCCAGCGCCGTCGTCAAGACCCGCTACCAGCGCGAGGCGGTGCAGGCGGCGTTCCGGATCCTGGGCGAAGGTCAGCTCTCGCTGACCAAGTTCCTCCTGGTCGTGGACAGCCCGGTGGACCTCACCGACCCCAAGGCCCTGCTCGAGCACCTGCTGTGCCGGTTCAACCCGGAGACCGATCTGTACGTGGTCAGCAACGTCAGCATGGACACGCTGGACTACACCGGTCCCGAGGTGAACCTGGGTTCGAAGGGCATCATGCTCGGCCTGGGCAATCCCTGGCGCGCCCTGCCCCGCACCCGGCCGGAGACCCTGCCGCCGGGCGTGCGCAACGCCGTGCCCTTCTGCGGCGGCGTGCTCCTGGTCGAGGGCCCCTCCCATGCCGAGGCGCCGGACTTCGCCGAGCAGGTCAAGGACGCCTTCCCCGACTGGCCGCTGGTCTGCCTGGTCGACAACGCCGAGCGGGTCGCCGCCAGCAACATCCGCTTCTTGTGGGCGATCTTCACCCGCTTCGAGCCCGCCGCGGACATCCACGCCCAGCGCACCCGGGTGAAGCGACACCACATCGTCTACGAGGGCACCATCCTCATCGACAGTCGAAAGAAGGCCTCCTACGCCGAGGAGCTCTTTGTGGACGACGACACGCGCGCCCTCGTCGACCGCCGCTGGACCGAGTACTTCCCCGACGGCAAGGTCGAGATGGGCGACGGCGACCACGGCCACCTCGACGAGGTCAAGAAGGCCGTCGAGGGCTAGCGGCGATCAGAGGCCGCCGCCGCCGACCGCCTGGAGCAGGCCAGCGTGGGCGCCCTTGAACTCCGCCCGGTCGGCGGTGATCTTCTGGACGCGGAGCGGGACCGCCATGACCACGAGCATGACCAGTCCGACGATCAGCAGGACGAAGCCGCCGCCGATCGCGGGCAGGATCAGCGCCTCGTTCATCTCGGCCAGGAAGGCGCCGCCGAGGAGCGCGAACAGACCCGCGATCAGGGCCACCGCGCCGCCGATCTGACCGAGCTTGCGCTGGGTGCGGTGGCTCTCGCACAGGCCGACCTGGACCTCGCAGCCCTTCTTCACGATGAAGAAGACGATCAGGTAGACCAGCGGCGAGAGCAGGATGGTCATGCGCGCCCACATGGGCACCCACTGGGCCTTGAGCTTGACGTGCTCGACGCCCTCGGACGTCCCGCACCTGGCGCAGACGCACGGCAGCACCGCGTGGGGGTCGGTGACCAGGATGTCGCCCTCGGCCCAGGCATCGCCCGAGGTGCCGGGCGTGGCGGCTCCGCCGTGGTGGGTGGGGGCCTCGAAGGGGTTGTTCGCCATGGGTGCTCCCGGTCGCTAGGCTCGCGTGGTGACCCCCGTTCTACCTCCACCTCCCGCCGTGCGCACCGCGTCCGTGGCCTTGTTGCTCCTCGCAACACTCGCCGCGGCCTCGGGCCTGTGTACCGCGGCGTTGATGGCCGGGATCACCCTGCTCGATCCCCTGCTCGGCGGGGACTGGAGCCTGCCGATCGCGGTGTTCGGGGTGGGCGTGGGGCTGACGGCGGTCGGGGCGCTGGTCCCGGTCGTCGCGGCCAGCGGTCTGCGGGAGGGGCGGCCGGTGGGGCGCGGCCTGCTGGCAGTCATCGGCCTGGGGCTGTGCCTGACCCCGCTGCTGCCGCTGGGGGCGTGGCTCGCCTACGTGGCGCTCGGAGATGACGAGGTCGCCAGCTGGTTCGAGCAGCAGCAGATCGCCCTGTCCGAGCAGGCCGCCGCGCGGGTCAGCCCCCCGACGTCACCTGACTCGTCGGACCCGAACCCGTCGGGCCCGCAGCCGGATCCCCCGCTGGAACCTGGGGATCTGGCGCCGGAGGCAGCGACCTGAGCGGGCTGTCGAGCGCCTGACCGAACTGCTCCACCCGGACCTTCACGTCGGCGCCCGGGCTGTCGATGGCCGCCCGGATCCGCGCCAGGTGCAGCTCCAGCGAGACCACCTCTTGCGCGCCGATCCGCGCCTCGAGGCCCGGAGCCAGGGTCTCGTCCCAGGCCAGGTGGGCGTCCCGCCAGGCGGCGACGGCCTCCTCGTGGCGACCAGCGGTGTGGGCGTCGGTGGCGCGATCCAGGGCGACCTCCAAGCGGACCGCGGCGGCGCGGACGTCTGCGGCCTGGGGGGCTCCGGGCCCGGCCAGACCACACCCCGCAGCGCCGACGAGGGCACCCAGCAACAGCACGACCGTGGGGAGGCGGGGGGAGATGGCGGGACCGCGGCTGGCGGTGGACGGAGCGGGGACATGGGGGTCTATCCCGGCAGATCCCAAGGGAACACCCCGCCTCGTGCCGCGTGTGCGTCCCGGTCCCAGATCACGCGCCCGCGGACCCAGGTGCGACGCGGCAGGGGCGCGTCCGCGTAGAAGAGGGTCCAGGCGAGCACGCCGTCGGCGTCGTCCACCCAGGGCGGTACGTCGACCAGCACCAGGTCCGCATCGAGGCCAGGGGCGACGGCGCCGATGTGGTCGTGACCCAGCGCGAGCGCGCCCGAGCGGGTGCCCCACCACAGCAGGGTGGCCGGGGTGAGCTCGTGACCCGCGGCGAGGGCGTTGTCGTAGGCGGACGACAGGATCCGCGGCACCCGGAAGCTGCGTCCGGCGGCCACGTCGGTGCCGATGATGACGGGGATGTCGCGCGACACGACCGCACCGGTGGGCATGTTGCCGCTGCCCAGGAAGGCGTTGCTGTCGGGGCAGTGCGCGACCACCGCGCCGGCCGCGGCGAAGCGGTCCCACTCGGCGTCGGTGAGGTGGATGCAGTGGGCGAAGACGGAGCGGTCGTGGACGAGCCCGGCGTCCTCGTACACCTGCAGGTAGCGGCGGCCGAACAGTTCCGCGACGGTGTCGCACTCGGCGGTGTTCTCGGCCAGGTGGGTCGTCGCCCACAGCCCCAGCTCGCGGGAGAGGTCGCCGGCACGGCGCAGCCCGGCCTCGGACGAGGTGACTGCGAAGCGCGGGATGACCGCGACCTGGAGGCGATCGTCGTGGCCGTGCCAGCGATCGGCGAGGCGGCGCACGGCCTCCTCGGAGCGCTCGGCGGAGATGGTCAGGGCGTCGGGTGAGCGGGCGTCCATCCACACCGGTCCGACGAGCGCCCGCAGCCCCGCCTGATCGAGGGCGTCCAGCACGGCGTCCGCGGCGGTCTCGTGGCGGCTCGCGTAGACGAACGCCAGGGTCGTGCCCGCGCTCGCGAGGGCCGCGCAGAAGATCCGAGCGACCTCCCGAGCGTGGGTGTCATCCGAGAATCGGCTTTCTTCCGGAAAGGTCGAGCGTTGAAGCCACTCCAGCAGCGGACCGCTGGCGGAGCCCACGATGCGGGTCTGGGGGTAGTGCACGTGGCCATCGACGAAGCCAGGCAGGAGCACCCCCGGGCGGAGATCCTCGTCGACCGGCTGGCCGGTGTAGGGCGCGACCTCGACCAGTCGGCCCGCATCGTCGATGACGACGTGCGCGTCGGGGATCCAGCGCAAGGGGTGGGAGCCGGGACCGTCGAGGTCGGGCGTGAGGACACGGGCGCGAAAGCTCTGCATGACGGTCAGCGTGCCGCTTTCTGCCGCCGGGGGTCAAGCGTACGGCCCCAGGTCCGATCGGCAGGTGGAGGCACTGCATGAGCTGGTTCGTCCGGTCGACATCTCCTGACCAAGCGAGCGAGCTGCTCCGTGACGCGCTCGACGACGCCCTCGCCCACCTGCAGGCGAGCTCGGACGAGCCTCCGGTGCGGCTCGTACGCCTGCGCGAGCGCCTGACGCGACCGCCGGTTCCCTCGGGCCTCCGCCGCGAGGTCCAGGCCGTCCTGGCGCAGATGGCGGTCGACGCGATGGTGGACGGCGAGGACGACACCCCCGCCGCGGTCGCGGAGATGGCGAGCGCCTTCGTGAACGCGCTGGACGCGAGTGCCCTGCTCGATCTGGAGCTGGTCAGCGAGATCTCCGAGCTCGAGGGCCAGGTGCCGACCCGGGTCGGACGCGGAGATGCGCGCCGGCTCGCGCGGGAGGCGGAGCGGATCCGTGACGTCGCCCTGCCCGCCCGGGAGCGTGCCCAGCGAACCCGGCGGGAGGTGCAGCGGCTGGTGCAGGAGCTGGCTCATGAGCTGGCGCCCGGTCTGCGTCAGGCGACCTCGCTGGACTGGGGATTGTCGGAGCTGTCGACCTCCCTGGCCAGCGCGAGCGAGCCCGCCGCGATGGCGACCGTGCGCGAGACGCTGGGCGAGCAGCTGCGGACCCTGGCCAAGAGCAGCGCGGCGGTACGGGTGCGCATGAGTCGGGCGCTGGAGCACACCCGCGCCCTGCAGGCCGAGCTCGATGACGCCCACGAGCGCATCGCCGAGCTGGAGGCCCAGAGCGAGCGCGACGCCCTGACCGGTCTGTACGACCGGGGGGCCTTCGACCGGCGGCTGCTGGAAGCCGTGAGCTCGCGCGACGGAGAACGGGCGTCCGACGCCCACGAACTCTGCCTGGTCATGATCGACATCGACCACTTCAAGCAGATCAACGACACCTACGGCCACCCGGTCGGCGACGAGGTCCTCCGCGAGGTCGCCGACACCATCGGGCAGGTGGTGCGCGGGGACGACGTGGTGGGACGGGTCGGCGGCGAGGAGTTCGCCATCCTGCTCAAGGACGTGTCCCAGGACGGCGCCTTCGAGGTCGTCGAGCGGATCCGGATCGCGGTCGAAGGGCGCCGCCACCACGGGGACGCCGAGGGCCTGCACGTCACGCTCTCCGCCGGCCTCGCCGTGCACGCGGGCACCGAGAACGCGCTCGCCCTGTACAAGCGGGCGGATCGGGCGCTGTACGCGGCCAAGGAGCAGGGTCGCAACCGGTGCGTGCTCGCCGCCTGACCCCCCGTGGACCCGCGATTGCGTAGGCCCTCCCCATTGCCGGACCCCGGTCGCGGGACTAGCGTTGTGGACTGACCGGAGCGTTCCATGCAGTCCGCCGTACAGACCAGCTCGGGCAGCGACAAGCCGCCCGTGGTGACGCTGACCGAGGCCGCCCAGAAGGAGGTCCGCCGCCTGCTCGCCGATCGCGGAGACCCCGCCCTGGGCCTGCGACTCGGCATCAAGGGCGGCGGATGCAGCGGCCTGTCCTACCACCTGGACTTCACCCCGAAGGAGGACGGCGACACCGTCGTCGACCTCGGTGACTTCAAGGTCTTCCTGGACCGCAAGTCCACGATCTACCTGGCGGGCACGAAGCTCGATCACCAGGGCGGGCTCACCGGCCGCGGCTTTGTGTTCCAGAACCCCATGGCGTCGAACACCTGCGGCTGCGGCGAGTCCTTCTCCATCTGAGGTCGTGATGATGGACCTGCTCAAGCGTGCCCGGGAGCGTGGCGTCGCCGCCGCGCTCGACGGGGGTGCGTTCGGCTGGGGAGATCTGGCCGTGATCCGTGCCCACGGCCCGGACACCTTCGCCTTCCTCCAGAGCCAGCTGACCCAGGACGTCGAGGGCCTCGAACCCGGCCAGAGCGTGCTCGGTGCCCGGGTGACCCGCACCGGCCACCTGGTCGCGCTGTTCGCCGTGGTCGGGATCGCCGCAGACGACGTGTGGATGGTGCTCCCCGCCGAGGACGCCGACGCGCTGCACGAGGATCTCGACGCCTTCCTCTTCGCCGACAAGGTCAGCCTCGAGCGCTTGCCCGGCCCGGTGGCGGCGGTGACGGGCCCGTGCACGACCGGGATCCTGGCCGTGCTCGGTCTGCCGAAGATCGAGGAAGGTGGGGCATTCTCCGACGGTGGCACCCTGTGGCTGCGCCGGGTGTTCACCGGGGACGACGGCCTGCTGGTCTTCGGCGAGCCCGCTGCAGGCGACCGGGTGGGACAGGCGGCGGTCGACCAGGATGTGCTCGTGCTCGACGGGCAGGGCTGGTCCGAGGTGATCGACGCCCTGCGCCAGGAGGCCGGCTGGGTCCGTCCGGCGGTCGACCTGGGCAAGAAGCGCCTGCTCCCCGAGACCGGCCTGGAGCAGGTCGTCGTGAGCTACACCAAGGGCTGCTACCTGGGTCAGGAGGTCATCGCCCGGGTGCGCACCTACGGCTCGGTGCCCAACGCCCTGCGCGCGCTCGTGCTCGACGGCGACAGCCTCGACGGCCTGCCTGAGCTGGGCGCGGACGTGGTGCTCGACGACGGCTCGAAGATCGGCAAGGCCGCCTCGCGCACCTGGTCGGTGGCCGAGGAGGCGCCGGTGCTGCTCGCCTTCCTCAAGCGCGACCACCGCACGCCGGGCGCGTCGCTCACCCTGCGCACCCCCGGCGGCCTGCGCACCGCCCGGGTGGCGCTCCTCCCGCTCCACCACGCCCCCGACCGCGCCGAGCGGGTCGCCGCCCTCTACGATCGCGGGGTGCGCGCCTTCGCCGAGGGCGACTCCCCCGCCGCCCTGTCCCACCTCGAGCACGCCCTGCGCCTGGACCCGGAGCACACCGACTCCTACGAGGCGATCGGCGTGATCCTGGCCCGCACCGAGCGCTTTCACGAGGCGATCGACGTGTTCCGGCGCCTCGAGGAGGTCGCTCCGGAAGAGCCCCTGGTGAACACCAACCTGTCGCTGTACTACATGAAGATCGGCGACAAGGAGACCGCGGAGGCCCAGGCGGCCCTGGCGGCACGCAAGTCGATGGCGCGGGGCTCCAGCAAGACGGCGGCCCAGCTGGCGACCGAGGCGGACGAGGCGCGCCGGGCCGATGCCGCCCGCAAGGAGCGCATGTTCCGCCAGGTTCTCGACTTCGACCCCGACGATCCCATCGCCCTGTTCGGCCTCGGCAGCGCCCTGTCGATCCTGGGTCGCTGGGAGGAGGCGGCGGAGGTGCTCGAGAAGGCCCAGGAGGCAGATGCCCGCAATGCTGCGGTCTACCTCACCCGAGGCAAGGCCCTGGAGCGCCTCGGACGTGACGCCGAGGCCGTGGGCGTGTACCGGCAGGGCATGGAGGTCGCCTCGCGTCGAGGGGACCTGATGCCGCTGCGCGAGATGGAGAGCCGGGTCCTGCTGCTCGGCTAGGAGGCAGGCATGTGGAATCGCGTCGAAGAGGTGGTGGACGACATCCGCCCGCTGATCCGCTCGGTCGGAGTGGACGCCAAGGTGGTGGACGTCATCGACCGCGTCGTCACGGTCGAGCTCTCCCGCACCGACGAGGACAGCAACCCCGACCTGGTCCGCCTGCGCACCTTCGTGGCGCGGGAGATCCAGGCGGAGATGCCCGAGGTCCGCGAGGTCGTGTTCGAGGGTGAGCTCGCGCCTCCGCCGCCGAAGCCCGCCAGGTCCGGTCCGGACATGCGCTACGACGCTCCGTCCGCCGAGGCCGACACCGTGGTGCTGACGTTCGAGCGCCCGGTCGCCCCGCCCGCGACCACCGTCTACGACGACGTCGCCATCGCAGCGGATCGCCCGATCGTGCTCGCGATCCTGCGCTTGCAAGGCGTGGTCTCGGTCATCGGACGCGCCGAGCGGCTCATCGTCGCCCGGGCCGCGGATGCCGCCTGGGACCAGGTGCTCCCCGCCATCGAGGCCGCGGTCGGCTCGGCTGGCGGCGGGGTGGGTGCCGACGGCCTGCGCGAGCGGGTCGAGACGATCCTGGACCGGGACATCAACCCGGCCCTGTCGTCCCACGGCGGCTTCATCGAGCTGCTCGACGTCAAGGGCGCAGATCTCTACATCCACATGGGCGGCGGCTGCCAGGGCTGTGCCCAGTCCCAGGCGACCCTGCGCATGGGCGTGGAGCGCCAGATCCGCGACGCGATCCCCGAGGTCGGCCAGATCTTCGACACCACCGACCACGCCGCCGGGGAGAATCCGTACTTCCGCGCGTGAGCGTTCGTTCCAGGCAGCCCCTCAACTGATCCGCAACAGGTCCGATCGGGTAGGGGCGAGGTGCCTTGTGTCGCAGATTCTGCTCGACGTAGGAACGAACGAAGTCGAGATCATGGAGCTGATCGTCGGGAACGGTCGGTACGGCGTGAACGTGGCGAAGATCCGAGAGATCGTGCCGCTCGAGGACAAGACGATCACGCCCCTGCCGGACTCTCCCCACAACCTGCGCGGCGTGCTCATGCTCCGCTCGCGCACGGTCCCGATCGTCGATCTGGCCCTGACCCTGGGGGCGAGCGGCGACAACAACGATGCGATCGCCATCGTCTGTGAGATGAACGGCCACGAGGTCGGCTTCCTCGCCGGCGGGGTCAAGGAGATCCACCGGCTCTCCTGGGCGAGCCTCCAGCCGCTCGGCTACCTCGAGCGCTTCGAGCCGCCGCTGACCGGAACCGTGCTCGCGGGTGAGACGCCGCTGATGGTGCTCGACCTCGAGAAGATCGTGGGCGACCTCATCCCCGAGACCCGCCTGAACTACCTCGACGTGCCGGAGTCCGGTCAGGACGTGCGGGCCAAGCGCGAGGCGGCCAACCTCTGGATCGTCGACGACAGTCGGGTCATCCGCCGGTTCATGGTCTCGCTGCTCGCCGAGGCCGGCTACGTCACCGTGAAGTCGTTCCACCACGGCAAGGAGGTCGTCGACGCCATCATGGGCGGCGAGGAGCCGCCGGACATGCTGGTGAGCGACATCGAGATGCCCCAGCTGGACGGCCTGACCCTGTGCAAGCGCATCAAGGACGGCTCCATGGGCACGTCCTTCCCCGTCGTGATGTTCTCTTCGCTGGTCCAGGAGGACACGGGTCGAAAGTGCAGGGCAGTCGGTGCCGATGCATGGCTTGCGAAGCCGCAGCTCCCCGGGCTGGTCGCGCTGGTGGATGCCATCGCGATCGGTGAGGGGGAGATCCCCGCAGAGTTCCTGCGCGTCAACGAAGCTGCCTGAGAGCGCCGTGCCCCACCAGCTCGTCTCCCTGCTCCGAGACGTCTCGACCGAGCTCGAGACCCTCGGACACCATGCCGCCGATCAGGCTGCCGAGGCTCGCGCCACGGCCCTGTCGATTACGCTCGAAGCGGTGAAAGCCGGCATCCCGCCGGGCAAGCTCCGCGATCTGGCCGTGCGGCTCCGAGAGGAGGCGGCGTCTGCCGCGGATCGCCTCGCCCACGATCGGGCGCGGGTGTCCCTGCGGATCGGCCAGGCCCTGGCGCGCGCCACGACCCTGGCCCGGGAGGCGGACGTGCTCCTGCCCACCCGCCAGCGCGCCGCCTGGCTCGCGATGATCGTGCAGCAGGCGGCCCGCGAGGTGGAGCTGGCCGGAGAGGCCGCCGTGGACGGGGTGCTGGTCGCCTCGGTCGATGCGTCCGAACTCGCCCTGAGCGACGCCGTCGCCTTCGCCGAGCCCGACGTGATCGGCGTGCGGGTGCCCCGTCCGGGAGGCTCCTGGCGGGCGCTCATCGACTGGCCGGTGCTCGAGGCCGCCTGGATGTCGGGAGACCCCGACCTGATGGTCCGCGCCCTGTCTGGCGACCCCGTCCTGGCGAGCCCCGGCGGCAGCGGCCTGCAGCCGCGGGTATGGCTGGTGGCGGGTGAGGTCGGGCTGGCCTCGTCGCACCGAGAGGTCGCCCCGGACGTCGAGCTGCTCCCGGACGAGGACTCCGGCGTGGTCGAGGTCGGCCGCCGTCGGATCGCCGTCGCGCGGGTCCT
>MDTC01074864.1_pt1 | contig 11447 bp, 6 predicted proteins | sample 811181 | NCBI WGS metagenome assembly MDTC01 (sample SAMN05326644, study PRJNA326480) | marine metagenome | isolation source: seawater | place: Pacific Ocean: North | collected 2011 | reverse complement strand
GGCGGCCTGGCGGCGTGGCTCGCGGCCAGCGAGCTGGGGGGGGCCGTGGACGGCGTGCTCCTGCTCGACCCGGGCGACAACCAGGGCGTCGGGAGCGCCGCCGGAGGGGACGTCGCCGCGCCGACCGGGGGGCTCCTCGCTGAACCATCCAGCTGCAACGCCGACAACAACGGGGTCGCCATGGTGGCGGACGCCGCGGACGTGCAGCTGTTCCAGCTGAAGGGCACCGACCACTGCCACTTCGAGGACCCCACCGACGGGGTGTGCACCGCCCTGTGTCGCCGCGGCTCCACGGCTGAACCGGAGCCCGCGCGCCAGACCGTGCTCGCGCTGACGGCGGGCTTCGTGCGCTGGCGTGGTGGGCTGGACGAGCGCGGGCAGGCCTACTGGACCGCCGGTTCGGACGCCCAGGACGGCCTGCCGCTGTCGCTGGTCGTGCCCTGACCGAGCCCCGTCAGGGTCCGCGTCGGTGGCCGCTTCGACGCGCGATCGTCGTTTGCCACGGGGTCGGCGGCCCCTTACGGCGTCGCTCGTTGGGTGGGGCAGAGGGCTCCGCCCGGGAGCTCCCATGGACTTGACCGCGCCCCTCTCCACGTGGATGGAGCTCGGCGGCGATCGTCGTCAGGTGGCCGATCCCGCAACGGGCATGACGAAGTACCGCGTGACGCCGCACCCGCGGGAGGGCGTGCCGCTGGGCTCGTGTACAGCGAGCTGGCCGAGCGTGCGGTCCTGGCGGGCGATGGAGGCGGAGCTCGCTCGGTGGCGCGAGGCGCCCGATCCCCTCGCCGCGGTCGAAGGCACAGCGCTCGCGACGCGGCGCCGTCTGCGCGCCCAGATGGAGCTGCCCCGGCAGGCGCGCCTGGCGCTGATGCCGTCGGGGACCGATGCGATCTACCTGGTGACCGCGCTTTCCCTGCAGGGTGCCGAGCGGGTGCATCACGTGGTGGTCGGCGCCAGCGAGCTGGGTGGAGGCACCCTGCGCGCCTCGGCGGGCCTGACGTTCTCCGATCGCGTCCCGCACCCGATCGACGCGGAGACGGCGGCGACCGTGCGGGTCGGGCAGCCGGTGGCGGGCCTGCAGGGTCGGACCGCCGCGACCCCGGTCTATCTGCGAGGCACCGATGGGGCGCGCGACCCCATGGAGCGGGTGGACGCGGAGGTCGTGCGCCTGTCCCGAGAGGTCGTCGCCGCCGGAGCGCGGGCGGTCGTGCACCTGGTCGCCCACAGCAAGACCGGCCTGCGCGCCCCCTCCGTCGAGGCCCTGCTGGCCCTGCGCGAGGAGCTCGGCGATCAGCTGGTCGTCGTCGTCGACGCAGCCCAGGGGCGGGTCGCTCCCCGCGACGTGCGCCACGCGCTGGAGCTCGGGTTCATGGTCCTGTGGACCGGCTCGAAGTTCTACTGTGGACCCCCATTCTCGGCCGCGCTGTTCCTGCCGGAGGCGTTCGCCGTGGACCCCGGCCCGCTACCCGAGGGTCTCGCTCCGTGGTTCAGCAGGTTCGACCTGCCTCAGGAGTGGCCGAAGGCGCGGGAGTCCCTGCCGATCCACGCCAACCCGGGCCTGATGCTGCGCTGGACCGGTGCGCTCGCCGAGACCGAGGCCTACCACGCGATCCCGCCGGACCGTCGCGGCCGCGTCTACCACACCTTCGCCGGCGCGGTGCTCGAGACCTTCGGGCCCAGCCACCGCCTGAAACTCGACATGCCCCAGCCGCCGGTCCACCGGCTCGCCTCGGGCCTCGGCGCCTACCCGTCCGTGTTCGGCTTTCGGGTCCGCGACGACGACGGCTGGCTCGACGCGGACGCCCTCAAGCGGGTGCACGCCCTGCTCGACACCGACCGGTCGGACCTCGCTCCGGTCCTGGGCGGTCGCTACCACGTCGGTCAGCCGGTCTCGCTCGGGCCGCCCGGCGAGGGGAAGGAGGCCGTGCTGCGCGTGGCCCTCGGCGCGCGGCTGGTGACGGAGCTGCACGGCACGGCGGACGCGGGATCGGCGTGGCTGCGGGCCCAGCTGGAGGCGGTGCGCCGCAAGACGGAGGCGATCGTCGAGCGAGGCCTGCACCGCGCCGGAGAGAGCGTATGAGCGTGCGGATCGGCGTCGACGAGCTCGAGGGCGTCGTCGAGAAGCTCCGCGCGGCCGGGGCCTGGACCGAGGGGAGCAAGGCGGTGCAGGCGGTCGATCTGCAGCGGCTGGACGCACGGATCGAAGAGCTTCAAAGGTCATTCCCGGCGGATGCGCTGCACGCCGTGGCGATCAAGGCCATGCCGCTGGTCGCGGTGCTGCGGCGGATCGTGAGCCGGGGCGCCGGGCTCGAGGCGGCGAGCTGGGAGGAGGTCGCGCTGGCCCGGGCGGCGGGCTGTCCGGGCGATCGCATCGTGTTCGACGGGCCTGCCAAGACCGATGAGGAGCTGCGGGCCGCACTCGACCTCGGCTGCTGGCTCAATGCCGACCACCCCCGGGAGCTGGAGCGCCTGGCCGCCCTGGGTGCGCCGGGGGACGCCCGGGTCGGCGTGCGGGTGAACCCCGAGATCGGAGCCGGCAGCATCGGCTTCACCAGCACGGTGGCCAAGGGCAGCAAGTTCGGCGTGCCCCTGCGCGACGCGCCCTCCCTGCGCGACCGCTTCCCGTTCCTGACCGGTCTGCACGTGCACACGGGCTCCCAGGGCTGCGGGCTGGACCTGCTCACCGCCGCCGCGTGGCGCACGGCCGAGATCGTCGAGCAGCTCGACCTGGACTGGCTCGACGTGGGTGGCGGCCTGCCCGTTCGCTACACCGACCGCGACCCCGAGCCGCCCACCGTGGCCGCGTGGGCCGAGGCGCTGGCGGGCATGCCCGGGTGGGGGAGCCGGCGCCTGCTGACCGAGGTCGGGCGCCACGTGCACGCGGGCGGCGGCATCACGATCTCGCGGATCGAGGCCGTCAAGGAGGTCGACGGCGAGCCCCTGCTGGTCGTGCACGTCGGTGCAGATCTGCTCCTGCGCCGCGTCTACCGCCCCGACGACTGGGACCACGAGTTCATCGTCACAGACCCCACAGGACGCCCCCGTCAGGGCGAAGCGCGCTCGACGAAGATCGGCGGACCTCTGTGCTTCTCGGGCGATCTGCTCGCCCGGGGCCGCGCGCTCCCCGAGGCCCGCGAGGGCGACCTGCTGATCATCCGCGACACCGGCGCCTACACCCTGTCGATGTGGTCGCGGCACTGCTCGCGGGGGCTGCCGCCCGTGTGGGGCCTCGACGGGGGGGACGTGGAGCGGTTGTTTGCAGGCGAGTCGCCGCAGGATGTAGTGAGGTTCTGGGGCGGGTAGTCGCCCCGAGGGGGGACGATGACGGACGCGGAGGAGGATCTCGGGCTGGAGGTCCGGCAGGTACGCAGCGGGACGCTGATCCGCTGGAAGGGCGGCACCGCGAGGCGGGTGCGCCGGGCTGTCGTCCTGATCGTCGTTGGCCTCGTCCTGGCGGCCTTTCCCTTCGTGTTGAACGCCGCCCTCGGACCGACCTGGGAAGGGGAGGCCCAGCTGCTCCTGGGCCTGCACGCGATCGTGCTGATGCTGGGCATGCTGGGCATGTTCGTCGGCGCCGGCATGGTCATCTTCGGCGTCTGGCGCCTCGTCCGGGGCGGCCAGGCGGGGACGCGCTTCATCAAGTACGACGACGCCGGGCTCTTCATCGCCGGCAACCGCGTCGCCTGGGCGTCCGTCGGTGGGCTGCACCTGATGGACGGCGGGGTGATGGTCACAGCGTCCCCGTCGGACGGCGGTGATCGGCCGGTGCACGAGCTCTACGCCGGAAGGAGCCCGGTCGCCGAGGAGCTGACCTGGGCCCAGGGGCAGGAGGTGATGAGGGTCATTCAGGCCGAGCAGGCCCGATCTTCGGGCGGTCACGGCAGCATGCAGGTCGGGGGCAGCGGTCCGACCGGGGTCGACACGGTCTCCGAGAGCAGCGGCCTGGACGCGGTGGAGCTGACCTGGAAGGGGCGGGGGTCGCTCCGGCTGGTGCTGGCGCTGGCCCTGGGCGCGCTCGGCTGGCCGGCGTTCAGGCTGGGGCTGTCCGGCGTGCTCGGGGTGATCACCCAGCAGGTCCCGGCGGAGGACCTGCTCTTCGACGCACCCGCTCTCGCGTTCGGCGCCGTGTTCTTCGGGGTCGCGCTGATCGCGGGGGTGGCCTCGCTGGTGAGCAACAAGCACCAGGTCCGCATCTCCCGCGCCGGGGTGCGCTTCGACCGCACGACCACCGACTGGAGCGAGGTCGGCGAGGTGCAGGTCGCCGACGAGGCGGAGTCTGCGAGCCTCGCGCGGCCGGCGAACCTGCTGGTCCGCATCGAGAACGCCATCCTGGGCGTCGTGTCCCAGCCCCACCTGCGCCGCACCTGGCAGGTCGTCAGCGTCGGGGTCCGCGACGTCCGCCCCCTGGCCCACAACCTGTCTCGGGACGAGGCCGAGCGGGTCGCCGAGGCCATCGCCAGGTTCCGACCGGCCCAGATCGGCGAGCGCGACCGCGAGGCGGAGGAGGCCATCCTGGGGATGCGGGAGGTGGAGCGGGAAGAGGTGGGGTGAGGGGGAGGGGCAAGGGCAGGCTCTACACCGCCGCCTCCTCGAACTGGTTCCGCCGGGCCCGCAGGTACGCCTCCAGCGCCGCTCGACCCTCGACCTCGCCGACCCGCTCCATGGCGTCGGCCAGTGCGGCATCCATGGCGTCGAACCAGCGCTTCCGGGTGGGGTAGAGGTTCTCGCGGCCGAAGTGGTCGGCGACGCCGACGCGCTCGAGGAGCTTCATGGCCTCGGGCAGGAGGCCGACGAGCAGCATGTGGCGGCCCTCGTTGACCATGCGGGTGTGGGCGGCGTCGAGGGCGGTGGCGGTGGTGTAGTCGAGGCCGTGGGTGCGCTTGAGCCGGACGATGAGCACCTTCACCGCGGGATCGGCGATGGCGTCGTCGATGGCGTCGGCGAGCTCGCTGGCGGCGCCGAAGAAGAGGCTGCCCTCCACGTGCAGGACCCGGATGGCGGCGAGCTGCTGGTCGGGCTCGGAGAACTGGGCCTCGCGGAAGCGGTCGCCGTCGAGGAGGAGCTTGTGCACGACGATCTGGCGGGCGCGGCGCAGGAACAGGATGATGGAGATCCCGACGCCGATGTAGATCGCCGTCTCGAGCGACACGATCCAGGTGCCCAGCAGGGTGAAGACGAAGGCGAGCTTGTCGCCGAGGTCGCCCGACAGGATCGCGCGGATCTTGCGGATGTCGACGAGGTCGACGGCGACGATGAGCAGCAGGCCGGCGAGCACGGGGATGGGGGTCAAGTCGACGATGGGCCCGAGCACGAGCAGGACCAGCACCATCATGATGCCGGCCATGACGCCGCCGAGCCGGGAGCGGGCGCCGGCGCGCTCGTTCAGGGCGGAGCGGGAGAGGCTCCCCGAGGTGGGGTAGCCGCCGAACAGGCCAGCCACGAGGTTGGCGGCACCCTGCCCGACGAACTCCTGGTCGCTGGACAGGCGCTGACCGGTGCGGGAGGCGATGGATCGAGCGACCGCGCTGGACTCGACCAGGGAGAGCACGGTGCCGGCGACGGCGATCGGGATGAGCTCCATCGAGAACGCACCCACGGAGGGCACCGTCAGCGGCGGGAAGCCCATGGGCACGGGTGCGATGTCCCGGGCCAGCGCCACGCCGTACTGGCCCAGATCGAAGAGCCACGACCCGACCACGCCCAGCCCGAGCACGATGATCGCGGTGGGCAGCTTCCAGGGCAGCAGCCGCATCAGCAGGATGGCGATGGCGGTGCCGATGCCGAGGGCGACCGACGTGAAGTTCGTGCCTCCGAGTCCCTCGATCCAGGCGAGCATCTGGTCGTAGACGTTGCCGCGGGCCCCGTCGGTGCCGGTGAGGTTCTTGAGCTGGCCGATGCCGATCAGCAGGCCGGCGCCGGTGATGTAGCCGGCCACCACGCTGCTGCTGATGTAGTCGACGATCGCGCCGAGCTTGAGCAGGCCGGCGCCCAGCTGGAACGCTCCGACCATGAGCGCGAGGACCAGCGCCGCCTCGGTGGGATCATCGGTTGCCGTGGCCGCGACGGCGGTGCCGACCAGCAGGGACAGCGCGTTGGTGGGGCCCGTGACCACGTGGGAGCTGCTGCGGAGCAGAGAGCCGATGATCGTCGGAATGGCGCCTGCAAACAGCCCTGTCGCCGGCGGGAGACCCGCGATCATGGCGTAGGCGATCCCCTGGGGCACGGCCATGAACGTGACTGCCAGCGCCGCGGTGAAGTCGAAGCGCAGCCAGGGCAGGCGGTATTGGACCAGGTCGGGGAAGAAGCGGTTCAGCATGCAGGGCCCGTATGCAATCAGCATGCCTCCCATCGGCACGCGTACCGCTGGATGGAGCATGGGCCAGGTATTTCATGCGTGGTTCATGTTTCATCTGTTTCAGAGCAACGAACGATGGAACGGTTCGTGATCCCCGGCGGAGGACGTCGGTTCAGTGTCCATGCTCCGGGCTTGCGGTGAACGGCACCATTGTTGCATGCTCGTCACGCCTGACCCCGGGGTGAACTCGATGAACTACGGCTTCGTGATCGACAACAGCAGCTGCATCGGCTGCCATGCATGCTCGACGGCATGCAAGTCGGAGAACCAGGTCCCGCTGGGCGTGAACCGGACCTGGGTGAAGTACACGGAGACCGGGAAGTACCCCGATGTCCGGCGGGCGTTTCAGGTCACGCGCTGCAACCACTGCAGCAATCCACCGTGTGTGCGCATCTGCCCGACGGGCGCGATGTACCAACGGGACGACGGCATCGTCGAGTTCGACACCGACGCGTGCATCGGCTGCAAGGGCTGCACCCAGGCCTGCCCCTACGACGCCATCTACATCGACCCCAACACCCACACCGCCGCCAAGTGCCACTACTGCAGCCACCGCGTCGACGTCGGCCTCGAGCCGGCCTGCGTGGTCGTCTGTCCCGAGCACGCCATCATCGCCGGTGACCTCGACGATCCCGCCTCCGAGATCAGCCAGAAGCTGGCCAAGAACAACGTGACCGTGCGCAAGCCCGACCAGGGCACCGCCCCCAAGGTCTTCTACATCGAGGGCAACGACATCGCCCTGCACCCGACCGCGCTCCCTCGCGAGCCCGCCGGCATGATGTTCTCCGACGTGCTCTCCCTGCACCCCGGCGAGCAGGTGCACGTCGGCGGCAGCAAGGCCTCCGCCGGCGTCGGCACCACCTCGGGCGCCGACTCCCGCCGCCGTCCCCAGCCCCAGGGCCTCGATGAGGTCGGTCCGCTCAACGTGGGCGGCAAGATGGCCGAGCACATGGTCCAGGTCGGCTACAACGCCCAACACAAGATCCAGTGGCACTGGCAGATCCCCCTCTACGTCGTCACCAAGCACATCGCGGGTGGCGCGTTTGCGTTCATGGCCATGGCGGCGCTGCTCCCGGACAGCTGGCTGCCGTTCTCGCCCATGGCGATGGTCGGCGGCGGCCTGCTCGCCATCGTGATGACCTTCATCACGCTCTTCCTGCTCATCATCGACCTCGATCGCCCGGACCGCTTCTTCTTCCTGCTGGTCCGCCCGCAGTGGCGCTCCTGGATCGCCCGCGCCGCGTGGATCCTGTCCATCTTCAACGCGGTGTCGATGGGCTGGTGGGGCCTCGAGACGGTGGCCTGGCTCGCTGGAATCGAGGTTCCCTGGGCACTTCGGGCCGTGCTCGCCGTCATCGTGCTGCCGCCCGCGGTGATGGCCGCGCTCTACACGGCCTTCCTGTTCGCCCAGGCCGAGGGTCGCGATCTCTGGCAGTCCACCCACGTGCCGGTGCAGATGTTCCTGCACATGCTCGTGTTCGGCGCGCTGCCCTTCGCCGTCATCGGCACCATGGCCGAGCCCGCGCGCATCGTGCTGCTGGTGGCGCTCGCCGGCTCCGCCCTGGTCACCCTGGTCAGCGACCTGTGGATGCCCCACAGCTCCGAGCTCGCCCGTCGCGCGAACCAGGAGATGGTCTCGGGTCGCTACCGCCGCCACTTCTGGTGGGGCGGCATCGGCATGGGCCACATCCTGCCGCTGCTCTTCGTCGTGATCGCGGCGCTCTTCGGCGGCATCCCCGCCGCAGGCGCCGTGCTCACCGCCGGCGTCGTGCTGGCGCTCGGTCACTACCTGTACAACACGGCCTTCGTCATGGCCCCCCAAGAACTGCCCAACAGCTGAAAGGAGACGCGTCATGTCCGTGCCCCAGCGCCTCGCCGACACGCTCGCCCGTCTCCTCGGACTGCCCGAGAGCCGCGGCGCCGCGTTCGCCCAGGGAGCCAGCGGCCCCCGCACCGACGAACCCAAGGCCAACCCGGAGGGGACCACCTTCGGCCAGCCCACCTACGGCCGCTCCCAGGAGGAGCCGTCCGGCGAGCTCATCACCGTCCGCCACCCCGACGGGCGCATGTCCAGCTACCCGCCACCGTCGCGGTGGGACGACTGGGTCGAGTGGGAGTCCACCGCCTGGCCCCGCAAGGTCGCCCGCCGCTACACCCTGGTGCCGACCATCTGCTTCAACTGCGAGTCCGGCTGCGGCCTGCTCGCCTACGTCGACAAGACGACGTTCGAGATCCGCAAGTTCGAGGGCAACCCGGTGCATCCGGGAAGTCGCGGTCGAAACTGCGCAAAGGGCCCGGCGACCCACAACCAGATCTACGACCCCGAGCGCATCCTCTACCCCCTGAAGCGGGTGGGCGAGCGCGGGGGCGGCGAGTGGAAGCGGGTCAGCTGGGAGGAGGCGCTGACCGACATCGCCGAGAAGATGCGGGAGAGCCGGAAGAAGTCCAAGACCGGCATCACCTACCACGTGGGTCGCCCGGGAGAGGACCACTACGCCAACCGGGCCATCCAGGCCTGGGGCGTCGACGGCCACAACTCCCACACCAACGTCTGCTCGGCGTCCGCGCGCACCGGGTACTACCTGTCGGCCGGCTTCGACCGTCCCAGCCCCGACTATGCCCACGCCCAGGCGATCCTGCTGATCTCGAGCCACCTCGAGACGGGCCACTACTTCAACCCGCACGCCCAGCGGATCATGGAGGGCAAGAAGAAGGGCGCGAAGATCATCACGCTCGATCCTCGACTCTCGAACACGGCCTCCAAGTCGGACGTGTGGCTGCCCACCTGGCCCGGCTCCGAGGTCGCGGTGGTGCTGTCCTTCGTGAACCACCTGCTGCAGACCGGCCAGGTGAACCTGCCGTTCATGGAGCGCTGGGTCGACTGGAAGGGCTTCCTGGCCCGCGCCCACGAGACCATCACCGATCCCGAGGTGCTGCAGCACTGCGGCGAGGGCAAGGGCTTCAGTGACTTCGTCGCCGCGCTGACGGCGCTGTACCGGGAGTTCACCTTCGAGCACGTGGCCGAGGTCGCCGAGGTGCCCGTAGAGCGCCTGCGCGAGGCCGCCGAGTACATCGCCCGCGCAGGAACCCGGATCGCCGCCCACAACTGGCGCTCCGCCTCCATCGCCAACCGCGGCGGCTGGCAGGTCACCCGCGCCCTGTCGCTCCTGCACGCGGTCACCGGCAGCCTCGGCAGCCCCGGCGGCACCCAGGCCAACTCGTGGAACAAGTTCAAGCCCAAGCCCTTCAAGGAGGCGCCGCCCATCGACGCCTGGGACGAGGTGCAGCTCCCCAACGAGTACCCCTTCGCCCACTTCGAGATGAGCTTCCTGCTGCCGCACTTCCTCGAGGAGGGCCGCGGCACCATCGACGTGTACTTCACCCGGGTCTACAACCCGCTGTGGACCAATCCAGACGGCTTCATGTGGTACCGCATGCTGCGCGATCACGACAAGATCGGCATGCACATCGCGCTGACGCCCACCTGGAACGAGTCGGCCTGGTTCGCCGACTACGTGCTTCCCATGGGCCACTCCGGCGAGCGGCACGACTTCGTCAGCTACGAGACCCACGCCGGCAAGTGGATCGGCTTCCGCCAGCCGGTGCGCCGGGTCGCCATGCAGCGCGCGGGCATCGAGGTGGACTACACCTATGAGGCCAACCCGGGCGAGGTCTGGGAGGAGTCCGAGTTCTGGAACGAGGTGTCCTGGCGCATGGACCCCGATGGATCGATGGGGATCCGCCAGTGGTTCGAGAGCCCGAACGACCCGAGCCGGCCGATCACCCAGGACGAATACTGGGCCTGGATCTTCGAGCACAGCGTGCCTGGGCTCCCCGAGGCCGCCGCAGAAGAGGGGATCACGCCGCTTGCATACATGAAGAAGTACGGTGCGTTCGAGGTCGTACGCGACAACTATGCACCCTACGAGGCCGCGGTCGACGGCGAGGTCGACGGGGACTTCGTGGTCAAGGGCGGCAAGCAGGTGGGCGTCGTCGTCGGCAACGGCGAGAAGAAGGCCGGCTTCCCGACCCCGTCGGGCAAGATCGAGATCCTGTCGGGCACGCTCATGGACTGGGGCTGGAAGGAGCCCGAGTACAGCGTGCCGTGGCCGCTTCCGTCCCACGTCGCCAAGTCGGAGATCCCCTTCGAGGACGGCGGCATGCTGCTCCTGCCGAACTTCCGGCTTCCGACGCTGATCCACACGCGATCCGCGAACGCCAAGTGGCTGGTGGAGATCAGCCACCACAACCCCGTGTGGGTCAACACCATCGACGCGGATCGCATGGGCGTTCAGACCGGCGATCTGCTGCGGATCGAGACCGAGATCGGCTGGTTCGTGGACCGGGTGTGGGTGACCGAGGGCATCAAGCCCGGCATCGTCGCCATCTCCCACCACCTCGGTCGGTGGCGCCTCAAGGAGGATCGGGGCCTGAACCGCATGTCGTCCGCCCTGGTCGACATCGACGAGCAGGGCACGAAGTACGGCCTGTCGGTGAAGCACGGCGCGGCGAAGTTCAAGAGTGGCGATCCCGACACCGAGCGGATCTGGTGGGAGACCGTGGGCGTGCACCAGAACCTCGCCCACGCCGTGCACCCCGACCCCATCTCCGGCGCGCACTGCTGGCTGCAGAAGGCGGTCAACGTGCGCAAGGCGGCCCCGAACGAGCGCTACGGCGAGATCCACGTCGACACCGAGAAGTCGATGGCGGTCTACCGGCAGTGGCTGTCGTGGACCCGCTCGGCGGTGGACCACAGCCCCGATGGCACCCGGCGCCCGGCGTGGCTCAAGCGCCCGCTGAAGCCCGTGAAGTCGGCGTACAAGCTTCCTGATGGCGTGTGGAAGGGAGGGTCGGCCAAGTGAGCGATCCCGCTTCTGTGCGCCGCGCCTGGTCCCGCCTGTACGGTCTGCTCGGCCACCTGCTCCTGGACGGGTGGTCGGCGGACGGGCTGGCGACCGCCCGCGCGCTCCCGGCCCTGGCCGAGCACCTGCCCGACCTGGATGACGATCGGCTGGCGGCGCGGCACCACGCGGCCTTCGGCACCGGCGTGCCCCCCTACGTCGGGGTGCTGGTCGGCAGCGAGGGTCACATG
>MDTC01234110.1_pt1 | contig 11452 bp, 9 predicted proteins | sample 811181 | NCBI WGS metagenome assembly MDTC01 (sample SAMN05326644, study PRJNA326480) | marine metagenome | isolation source: seawater | place: Pacific Ocean: North | collected 2011 | reverse complement strand
TTGCGGGCCTTTACGGAGATCAACTTTCCAAGGAACAGCAAACATCGTTCAATCAAGCAGTTGCTGCTGCGTATAGCATCTCGCAACGAGCTGTTGACGTGAAACAGATTCACCGTCCCGAAGTCATCATGTTTGACGAGAAAAACCGACCTGCATGGATTCGACTTACGCCCACTGCGTCGCTTGTATTGACATCAACCGGTCTTGCTGGTGGTGGAAAGGACACGGCCGCCATGGCCCGTCGTAGAGTCACAGGCCCGTCATCGACGAATGAACACCTCACAGCGTCAGCCTGGCAGGCTTTGGAGCACGCTAAGACCCTCTCCAATGGCCTCGAGTTGGGGTTGGTGGCATCACATGGAGGGACATCAAAGGATGCTCTGGTGGCTTATCATGACCAACTCGATGCCTCATCGGCGCCGATTGGCGGAGGACATCAGTTCCTTCTGTCCACGCCGTTCAAGAACTTTGCAAGAGCAGAACAACCTGATGTTGGATTGGAAATGATGTCAACAATAGGTATGGTCGGTTTCACTCCTCGCCCAACTGCTCCTGAAGGAGGATGGCACGTCACGTTTGTTGAGGAAGACCACCAAGCCATGAAAGCGATGGACCTTTTCATGCTTGAACAGGCTCTGATCGATTACTCAAAGTTGTCTCCCTCTCATAAAGACCGAACCGACCACCGAAACGTCTTGCTGTCTTGGTCTCGAGATCTTGGTCGAGGATGCGGATTGACCGGTATCCTTGGTGATGATATCCAAGCACCAATTCGTCAGCAAGCGGACTTCTGGTTGCTGTCAGGGGCGCCCATCACTAACCATCGCCTAAACAAGTCCATCCAACAGAGCAACTTGGAAGAAAGCGTGGTTTCCCAACTAAGAACTCTGATGTCTGGCTCGTTGGCCACCACGTCAACAGGCACCAATCAGGTGTTCCAACCGGACAGAATCCAACACGCACGTCGATGCATCAAAGCTGTAATGTTGAAACTGTATCTTCCAGAAAACCATGGTTTCACGGCCAAACAACTGGAGCACCTTCGCATTGCCTTTCACAACGCAGCCTACGCAGCTTTCGATATCTCGTCTTCAGTGTACGCCATTCCGAAAATTGAGGTGGCCATCATCGCTCTTCCAAAAGCAGCGCTCTCATCTCCGTTCCTTTCAGTACACAGTTTGACCCATGCGCGAGATTTGATTCGCTCTATTCTCGCAGACACCCAAGAAGGTCTTGACGAAATGACGCCTCACGGATTGCGCAAAATCAGCGAGTCTCGATTCAATGTTTCGCAACTGTCTCGGCGCCGTGTGGACGCCATGATCAAAGCGTTGCAAAAGCAGGAGCAGTCTCGTACGATGGACGGATGGTTGACTTTCTGGAGACGTGTTCGAAAGAAACTGTTCATCATGGCCGGCCGTCAACCTAAGATCGACCCTGCTGCGTTTGACAATTGAGGTGATATCATGGAAGGAAAAACCAACTCATCTTTTCAGACATCGGCCTTGGAGTCAACCATGGAACTAGTTCGAAAAACAGCCGACATGAACCTGATGTACCTCGAACAAATCCAGGCAGACCTCCTGCATACCCGCCAGCTCAGAGAGCGCATTCAGCGAATGAAACGTCAGGATCTTGCTCTCTTGACTAACCGGTTTCATACATCTCTGGAAAAGAAAGCCCAAATTGCATCTAGGATGCTGGGTGATTTTTGCACAATGGTGGTGGTGCATGAATGGGCGATGAATGCAAATCTGGATGCAAGGGGTGAGTATCTATTGTGTCTGGATTTATTGTTTGAAGCACATGAAGAGACCTTTGCATGGGCCAACAATCCTGTAGAAGAACCTCATCCTGCAGGCGGATGTCTAAGATGTGAACCGATTGAAGAACAACATCAGCAGATTAACATCCATGCGCCCAGAAAGGCTCCGTCCCATGCTCAAGTAGAGTCGGATGCATCGAAGGACATCGATGACCCATTTCTTCAAGGACTCAACGATTTGGTTTCTGAAGCGGAAGAGATGGCTGCTTCCAATCGACGAATTGAAGCCATCATCGACTTGATTGAATCCATATCGTTTTCCTACGGCGAAGCGAGCGAGACAATTTCAGGCACGTTCCATGCACGACGGCTTGCCTCTTCGATGAAATTGCATCAAATGAAGCCATCCTTGGTTGAGGCCAATTCCAGTCTGAGCCTCTTTGGAGGCGATGAATGATGGGGACTTCGTGGATGCATCTGCTGCTGTTTCTTCTCATTGCTGAAGCGTTACTCTTGCTGGTTTCTATCAAACAGGTCAAGACCCGTTTGTTACCGACACTTCATCGTTTGACGCATGCACAAAATATTGAGGAAGACCTCGGTGAACTCTTCGAACTCTACCCAGACACCTTTCTTCAATGGGAGTTAGCTAAAACCAGCGAAACGGTTCTTGAAATACGTCGCGCACGGGACGCAGCCCTTCTTCGGCTTACAATTACATGGATGTCTGCGATGGCACTCCCTGCAGTTCCAGGTTTGATGGTGTACTGATGAAACCTTCATTTGAGAGGGGGGTACAGGAGTATTCAACATGCTGAGAGAACCAACTCCGGATTTCATGTTGAAAACGATTCAACAACTTCGCCAGGACGGCCATCCCAAGACTAAACTCGAGGAAAATGTCTGTTGGCTAGTTACGGGAGATGGGCGCCCTGTCGGATGCCCGGATGGCTTTCGAGAACAGCGATTCCTCGAGCAACTCGAAGTTATGAGAGAGAGTTGTGTTGAACGACTGTCCGCCCTCATACCTGATAATCAAGAGCATAGCATTCTCGATGTGCTTGAAGCACGATTGGATGGCATTGACCAAGAAAACCGCATTTGTGAGATAGCATTCAACAACAGTTTATCGTTGCTTTTTGAACAGCATGAAGAAGATCATGCCCTGATTCGTTGGTTGTTAGAGGGGGAGTTCCTTGAAACCGAGTATAACGGCGAAATTGACGATGAACCAAACCGTACGCTAGTTAACGGTCTTGACGAAAATCTTGTTTTGTCCGGATTACCTTTGCACATCAGTTCTACTTGGGACCCACATGGGCGAAATGGACCGGGCACCATGGGCCCGACTGCTCGATTGTTGTGTTATTGGGTGCGAGGTGAATACCTCGGCAGCAGCTCTGTAACAGAACTTGACTTTGTTACTTCGGACCAATATTCAGATTTTGAATTACGCCATAAAGCCACTGCACTGCAACTAGTAAACGGAACTGTCAGAAGTCGCCGTCTTCGACGCCGTGTTCGGATGCATGCACTTTCAAAAATTGAGGTCTTCACTTTGGTTCATCAAGGCGACATATCTGAACGATGGGTTCTACGAGACAGTTCCGCTAATAGATACCAACATGGTCTGAGTGAATCACTCAAACCGGGAGAAAATTTCCTTGAATGTGCAATAAGAGGTCTAGGGGAGGAGCTAGGAATAGAATCTTCTACAATTGATCTAGAACCGACCCCTTATGGCCCTACGAGAGTAGAATGGGGCCGTGGGCGAGAACGTTTTGATTCCAGAAGCATGTCTGGGCTACCGAGCATAATGTGTATCAATCCTTTTTATTTTAAATTTGATTCAGATCCCGACCCCAAGAAATACGATTCAGATTCTGACCCCAGTGACTACGATTTCGTTAAACTGAAGGATGGGATTCCAACGCGCCAATTCGTCATTGATGATGCGGGTGGCACGACACTAAATTGGCTACCCGATTCATCAAATCTAAATCTCGAAGAAACATTGGCACTGATTGGGGATGATCAGGATATTCAAACAAACCAATGGTATGCTCTCAACTATCCCGATTTACCCTCCACCAAGGAGGAAAAAAAAGTGCACGAGATAATCACTGCCATGATTGGCACTACACTTTTGTATCATCTTCCAACAAAGAATCAATCAAATCGGCCTGACCTAATTGGCTCGGAAGACAAAGGGTTGTTGTATACGAAAATGTTGTGGAGTCGCGGGGCAACAAAGGAGAAACTTGGCGTTACCTCGTTTGAAAATACAAATGGGCAAGTTTACGCACTTGTTAATGAATTGATTACCAATAAGATTGTCAATGCAAGGGGCAAACAGCATTACAAGCCATACATGTCATCGATTGGACGTTTGCTCCAACCGGTGATAGAGGGACAACTCGCTGTTCAATGGTTGTTTGAAAAAATTTCGAATATGCGTCGTGACTCGAATCTTACAGAAGTAAATAATGAAGGTATTCTCTCACTCTTGCCATGGAAAGTTGATTTAAAAGTCAGCCGAAACAAAAATACGGATAACCTTGAGTCGAATGAAATACGATTATCGAGATGGCAGACAGCGCTTAACGAGTTATTTGATATTTTGAATAACCCGGGAGTTTGGCATTTCGATGGAACTCTATCTTCACTTCTTCAAAGCCAACCACAGTTCGAAGGTCCACGGACGATTATTCTCTTCAAGAGACTTGATGATGGGTCATTTGATGTAAAATTGCAAGAAAAAGTGAATCTCCCTGTCGCTCAACTCCATTCGGACCTATTGAATCATCTTCGTCGACGAGAGGAAGAACAATCCAGTTTAGATACTCTTGATGAGGTTACATTTGGAAGCATTCGAGATACAGTAAATGAACTTCGAGAACTTCATGCCATGGTCGTTCGTCTTGATTAGTCGTGTTTGAACATCGTGAGGACATCTTCTGAGACGCTGTAGGGCGTTTTGTTAGCACATTCACCACCTTTAATGACAAGGATTTCCATCTCTTTCTTCGACTTCACCAGTGCCATTGGGGGATGCTGCTGAGAGATTTGTTGTTCGAGTACTTGTGTTGCTTCTTCTGAAAGGGTTGCTCGATAGGTCTCGAAGGTGTAGACGGTTGGCGAGGTAGCATTGACCTCTGGGTTGGTTGACCAGGCTTCCGTGTGGAAGCGACTTACGTGTTGTAATGGGCTTACATGGTCTATGAGATTTAATGATGAGAGAAGTGGTGTTTCTTCTAACAGCTCTTCCCTAAGCTCACGCCATGCACCCTCCGAGTGTTCACGAAGAGAAGTATCGGAGTTTGAGAACCACTGAATCACTTCAGAAGTGATAGATTCAGGAACCAACAAGCGAAGATCGAGAGCATCGTCATTCCTGCCAAGCCACGTGATGTCGCCAAGATTATCCAACATTCTCTTTCCTTTCTCGGTAACCTGAAGGCCGCCCCCGAAGGGGCTGTAGCGAAGCGAACCGTGTTTCCATCTGGATTCTGAATAGTGTAGCACATGCCTGCCGTCGCTGGTGCGAAGGTCAACCATTGCAGCAAAAACCATGCGTTGACTTATCATATCAATCACCAAGAGGTGGACTTGCCAATTAATTCTCGACTATGTAAATACCAATTACATGGAGAACGACATCATCTCCATGGTCATATACAGCGAAAAACACTCTTGAACTCTGGTCTAATCTCGACTTGTACAGCTTATTGTCTCCCCAAAGTCCATCAAATTCTAACTTTGACGATTGATGAATCAAGTCTGGATTGGTCAAGCATTCGCACAACGGTTCATAGATGTGTTTTCCATGTTTATCTAAGATATCTTTAGCATTTTGCGTGAATAAGATACGAGTAAAAGGGGGCCTCAACAAACCTTCTTCACCTTCATCTACAACATCATGTTCAAGGAAATGCGACTCATTGTAAACATCGAGTAGATTCTTTGCCCAATCATAGAACGAACCAGATTGATGGTGTATTTTCGTTTGTTCCCGGCGCATTGGATAAACATGATCTGCCACCACTCTTGTGTTGTTCCTAGACCTGTTTTCTGCAGCCGACAAGTAGACTATCTCATCTCCTGAAGCATCCCTTCGCATTATGTTGTCTGCCCTTTCCAAAAACGTCGGAGAATCGATTAATGGACGACCGCCATCATCCAAGTAGAATATCCAACACAGGTCTGTTGGTGTAATTTCCCATGCAGCCTCGCTTCTGTATCCTTTCCAAAACATAATGATTTGAAGACATTGGTCGAAAACCATCGCTTTCAGAAGTTCACGCCAAGATTCCTTTGTACGGCCCGGCTCGTTAAGCTTACAACTTATTTTTAGTTTCTTTTCGGCCCAATCCAATGCTTTATTCAATTCGTTGGCCAATTCTTTATGGAATAGCGCTTCATCTCTTTTTTCTCTAATGATTCTTGCATCATTTCTAAGGAGGTATTTTTCTTCATTTAACATATCTCGCTTAGATGGTTCGAATGGAATCTTCAACCACAAGTGTGCTAGGAATTTTGCTAAATCCAACATTGGATTTATTTTTGGAACCCGAGTAGTATCAAAGAATTGAGAAGAGACCCGGGTTCTGGTTTGCTCCGAGTTTTTGACTATCTCGGTTCTGTAGATGAGTTCGTCCTTCTCATTCAAGACTACAAAGTCCGAGAAATCACAGAGAAGTAAATTGTAATTTTCTTTTGATTCAATCCATTCACCTACAGGCGGAGAATATTCTTTCACTTCTACTACATTACCAGAATTTACAATCACATTTGTTGGCGTTAAATCTCCATGCATCATTCGGTGTGCAAAGCCCTTACGTGGCCACGGTCGACCTTCTTTAGAATGCAGAACCCCTTTCTTTATTTTTTGAACAATACGGTTAACTTGTTCAGGACTCAAAAATTCTTTCCAATCCTCCCATAATGCAGTGTTCTGTTTTGGATTGCATCCTTTGAAATTTTCTAGTTCACCAACCATATAGGCGAGGGCTGGAAGATCGTCCTCGATCTCAAAATTTTGTCTTTCTTGATGGATTTTTGAATCCAGTCCACAAGTCCATAAATCCTTCAGTAAGCCGGGAAACGTCTTTGAAAAATATCTGATGAATGTGGAAACAGGCGAGTTAATACCGTCAGCGAGAAAAATCGCAGTTTCTAAATTTGGCACAATCTCAGTACTGCCTTTGATATGCCTAATTTTCTTGTCACTTTCAGCTTTCTTTTCCCAATCATCTGTCTGTGAGAAAACATCAAATCCATGTCCATACACAACTCTAGTTCTCTTGTTATCCAATGTAAAAGTTATATCTGAACCTTTTGGAATATCATCAACAATATCGATTAGGTTCGAGATATTAGTGATGTTTGACCATACTTGTGTAGAATCCTTAAGGCTGTTGTAAAATTCGATAGAACCATCATTCGGATCTCTGAGGTCGATAGTCAGTAGCATTGGATTTGATGTGTGTTCTATTTTGACTCTCGTGTTGAGCTTAATCGGTAGATGTGCATCATCCTGGTATTTCCCTTCGATTAATACTGCCTTCAATGAAACATCTGATTCTGAGACAATCGAGAAATCAGTAATAGGACTCAAAGTTTGGGAATCTAGGTCATAAATACGGTATTGAAGATTGTAATCTTTTCTCGTGTAGATAACTAGGAATTCACATTCCTCATTTTGTTTACTTCCAATATAATGGGTTGAGAAGGAAACTGTTTGTTTGAGGAAACGCCATCCATTTTCATTTTTGAAATTTCCTTGCACAGTCCTTTGTTTAAGTATTTGATGTGTTTGAAAGTTATAGAATAGAATTTTATTTTCTAGAAGAAAAGCGATTATGGACGGGGATATTTGGTAACATTGGTTTCTAAAATCAAAGAACTTACCTAATTTCCTAACTGCCGTATTGTAATCTGTTTTTTTTCGTGTAGAATGGTCGTCAATCTCTAATCCTCTCCACCAATCCAATTTGGATGTATTGAGTGAAAAACCCCAAAACATTAGACCCAAAAAGACGGCAAAAATTTCAATAATTGTAATTCTTGGTATTGGCTTCAAGCTCCAACCTTGGGTATAGGCTATAATCCTGAATATAATTTCCATGATTAAAAGTGCGAGCATTGTGAAGCCAATAACAAGAGGGAGTTCAACTTTCATAAACCCGTATTTTCTTTTATATTCCCTAAATGGATCACTGAGTTCTTGGTCCATGTCACCTTCATCAATGGGCGTCGAGATGCGAACATATCCTCCTCTGCCAGTTGAAGTTGTAGAGGGGTCGATACCTTTGCCGAACAGAGTGTTTCTTTCTGAACCACTTCTACTGACTATTTCGCCAAAAACATCCAATGTTACTATTCTTGGCTCAATGGCATCATCATGGGAAATGTCAATCGCAAACTGCCAATTTCCTTTACTATCCTTGCCTGAAAGAAATAGTGTGTATTTCTTCGAACCTTTGCCTAAATATGATGAACGAAATGATGCACCATTCTTTAGATTAATCGTCGTCAGTGATTTTTGGAAAAACGGTATAGGGTTCCAGGGTGGTAAAACACCCTTGACCTTTTTCTGCCCCTTGCCTTCTTCATATACCCAAATCTCTCTTGTTTTTTTGGAAATCGTGATGAAAAATGCTTTCTCAATTTGTGGACAATAAGCAGCCAGCGGTAAACTGTTTTCATACTCTAATTGAGAACCTCCAGTTGCTATTTCATATTCTTCTTCAATAGCTAGACTTTCGGGGTTGTATCTTTTGTAACTAAACCCTTTGCGTCCATATGTGATGTATGAAAGGTCCTCTGATGCAAGGACTAAGGAATGGCCTTCAGGAATGACGTTTTCCTGCCTTTGAATTTCAATGCCGTCCTTATCGCGAAGGATTAGCGCATTGTCTTCTTCAAGTACAAACCTCATGTTTCCCAGTTCCATTCCAATTCCCCTGTGAACATAAATTCTCTCTAACTAACTTACTGGTATAACCACATGAAATTTAACGTACATTCACTATTGTCAAAAGAGTCAGTTTCTTCTTCAAAGAATTCCGAAATAATGTCCTTCAGTTCCTCAAGTCCGACTTCGATTTCATCCTTGGCCTGGTCTACATCAAAGGGAACCCGAAGATACGCCATCATGGTATGGTCAGTGTACTCAATAATGTCCCAGCGAACGAAATCATCGCGTTGGGCCAAGAAGTGATTCATGCGGTCTGCGTAGCCTTTGGCTTCCGAGGAAAACAGTTCAGTGGACACCAAGAAACCTTCATCTTCCTCAACGAGGTTTAACTCGAAGGGCATCGAGATGCAGAAGAGATTCTCATCATCGTCCAGTCGCATGAGAGTGATGATTTGCTCATCAAACAACGCAACAGCGAGTTTGAGCAGCATGGTGGTATCAGAGCTGTCCGACATGGGCTCCCTCCTTGGTAAAGCCATCATTAAACACAATAGGTGAGGGTTCACTTTTATTCAACATCAGGGATGAACACCTCCGGCATGCTTTCATTGAAAGGCCACATCGATTCGTAGCGCTGAAAGGTGGGGCCGTGTCCTTCATCGGAACCAAGAATGGCATGAAGAAACTCATGATAGAGTGTCTTTCTCAACTCATCGTCTTGGCGACTAAGCAGGGAGCGATTGATCAAAATTCGCCACGTACGGTCGCCGGCATGACGTGCATTTTCCTGGTTCCTTGCGTATGAACATAGACCCCAGAGCCTTGTGACCGGTTCTCTCAAGAATCCAAGAATAACATGCTCAAGCGAAGCTATGTCGTCCTCGTCAAAATACCCTGATTCTCCCATGATGTCCAAGACTTCCTGTGCCTTTGAGTGAAGTTTGACGCGCTCGCGTAAACTACCGATGATTCGTGGTCTGTCGCTTCTCATACCATCACGCTCCACAGTACCATTCTCTTTCTCTCTCTTCACGAGATCTAGAATCCTCTTCGGTTTCTGGTTCAACAGCCACTTCATGCAGTGCAGGCAGTCGTTCTCGAAGGCAAGTCATGACCCAAGCAATAGCCTGTTCTTCATCCAAGCCCGTCAAATCAATGGTGATGTCACATAGTTCTGAGTACGCCATTAGAAGAGCTGCACGATATCGTGAATCCACTTCCAATCTCTCTTCGTCAGCAGTCATCTCTCCTCGGTGACGGACTCGCTTCTTGCGTTCATCCTCTTGAAGACACAAGTGCACGCTCAGCGTTGGCTCTAGCAGATGCTCTGGCCAAATCCAAGATGACAAGGCTTGGAGGAGTTCTGGAGAATCAACATTTTCTGAGGCTATGCGGCGTGCTGCTGTACTCACAAGATATCGATCACACACAACGGTTTGATCATTCATCCCGCGCATTTCTGCGGACGCCATCATATTGCCGAGGTCGAAGAGTGCCTCTCCCACTTCAGAGGGAAGATCTGAGCATCGTCTTCGTGCTTCTTTGAGCAGAGGCGATGGCGTTCGCATGAGTGTGGCGTTCAAGGTGGCGATAACTCCCTGAACAACCGTTGACTTTCCAACACCGTCAAGGCCTTCAAAGACAATCAACATCATGCCTCCCTCCAGCCTTTTCCACAAACAAGACAGTCTAGAAAGAGGACCTCCGGTTCGTCGGTTTGGTCCATCTGGCGAAGCTCTGTTGCGGCTTCACGAGCACCACAGTACGGACAGACGTGAGCGTCTGTAGTCGGTCGCTTCAGATTTTCAATGACGGAGTAGTCACGCTCAGGAAGCGCTTCTGTAGTGCTGTTGAATCGCTCATCAACCGCGGCCTTGGCGCCTTTACATTCGGGCTTCGAACACTCCATGACTCCGTTGACAGGCATGCCTGTGAGCAGACTGCCACACTTTGGACAGAACATCAAGCCCACACTCCTTCGGAAGTTGCCATGGTAACGTAACGCTCAATTCGTTGTGTAAGGAGTCGTTCAAGGTGTATCAGAGAAGCAATCATCTGTTGGCTAGTCAGACGAATCTCGTGAACAGGCTCTAGTTCCTCGATAATTTGCTTCTGGTACAGGTTGCACCACACACGATTCGCTGGAACGGGGTGGGTCACCACTAAGGTCGCCACGGGCTCGGCTGCTGGCAAGATGCGATGCAAACGCTTGGCGTCCATTGAGTAAAGATCACCAGTTGAGTGATGCACACACTCGTCTGGTGCTAGGTATGTCGCGCCTCTGTGCTTGACAACGTAGTCATCACCTGCTTTACAGTACTCGTGGCGTTCCCATTTTTCTGCACCGAAGTCGTTTGGCTCGCTGTAAGCGAGGTAGTCAGTCGGCAGGCTTCCCTCCAAGACCAACGAGTCCAATCTAGACCAACGGTGATCGTGGACGTTTTGGTCGCCCTCGCCTGGTAAATAGCGGTGAAAGCGCATGGCAAAACCGCTTTTTCGGCCCAAAACAATTTTCTGAAAACCGTTCTTATGGATGTAGGATTGCTCCATTAATTCATCCAGGGGCGTCGTTCCGTTCAGAAGGCTGCGTACATAAGCTCGCACCTCCGTTATCATCTGCGGGCAATCAAGTCGAACCTGATTCGCTCCGTCGGTGGTCTTCGCATCCAAAAAGATGCGTTGGTGGACGGCATCAAACGAGGCCGCCTTCTCTTCAAAATCCGGATACTCGGATCCGGCTTCATGGTTTTTTGTTTCCATGAACCTGA
>MDTC01184488.1_pt1 | contig 11452 bp, 22 predicted proteins | sample 811181 | NCBI WGS metagenome assembly MDTC01 (sample SAMN05326644, study PRJNA326480) | marine metagenome | isolation source: seawater | place: Pacific Ocean: North | collected 2011 | reverse complement strand
TGGTTGATTTCGCGCGCGCGTAATGCTTCCGCTTGTGTGTTTTCGTTGCCTTCTACCACCTCAACGTGCTTCAGTTGAGCCGCGCTATTCACTTGCTGTAATAGCTCCAAATACGATCCACCAGCCTCATGCTTAACGTCAACCTGCTGCCTATCGCCATAAACCTTAGGCACAAGCTTAGACGACCGCCACTTGATGTTATCGCAGATAGTTCTGTGTGCGCTCTCTGTGATCTGGCCTGACAGAAGCAAGCGATCCATCTCATCCAGCTTGTCAGCGTAGATCATGCCACGGCTTTGCATCGCCACACGATAGTTTTCAGCGAACTCTGTGTCCGAACAAACCCGCCGCCAGACGCTAGACCATCCCGGCATATCTTTATCTTTGCAAACATCACGCCCTGATCTGCCCTCAGTGACACGCTCCAAGAACTCTATCATTACGCTGTCTGGCGTTTTAGCTGACATCGTCGTGATCCTCATCATCAAAGTCCACGGTCAAAACGTGGCTAGTATTCTCGTCGATTAACAGCAACGCCTCATTGCAATTGCTGCACACTATCGACTGCATACTCTCCCAGACCTTACCGCGCGTGTCTTGCAGGCAGTAGTCGCACGTCACTGGCTCCTTGAAGAACCAGACCCAGTGACGCTTGAAATCTAGTACATCACCCATCTGTGTCCACCAATTCAGCCGCACAAGCCAGATAACCCGCACCGTCAACGTAGTTATCCTGATGATATGGATTGCCCTTCAACCGCGCTATCTTTAACAACGTCATCATTATGCCAACGTCTATCGGCGTGACTTCATGCGCCAAATGGTTTGACCAATATTTCGCAATCGTTGTGAAGTTGTCTTCCATATTTCCGTGATCCGCCGCCCGATCTACTGTCACTTTTTGTTTTGCGTCGTCTAAAACTTCAGCCCTTTTCATCTTCATCTCTCGCTTCGTTTATCGTTAAGTTACACACCAAGCACTCACGCTTGACCACCATTCTTTCATTTACCAGCTTTGTCATCAGGCTTTTGCACTTCGGGCATCTGTCCTGCTCCAACATACGCTGCCAACTACCATCCCCCGCCTGAATCATTATCCTTCCCCTCTCTAAACGGAACCTCAACGCTCGCTATCGGCTCGTAGCCCCGCATCAGTTCTCTTGGCCATATGTCCACCTTAACGCCGTTACCAACCCGCTGCACGTTCACCGTGAGGTTTCTGATGTCAATCCAAGTGGACGTACCGAGCAACATATATTCGCGATCCTTCAGTACATCGTCACGCTCGTTGTCGATATCTTCCACTGTCCGAACCCCACTCAAAACGGAATCTCGTCGTCTAGGTCATGCTTCACCGGCTTGACGCTCTGAACCTCAGCTCCGGCAAACGCGTTCTTTATAGCATCAACCACAGGAGCCTCTTTGTTCAACCCCTCAATTATCCGCCCTACCTCGTCAGCAGAATACACGACCATCTCACGGTTGTCGCGCTTAACCTTGCCCGCCTCATACCCTGTCGCCGTTATCGCTATCACGCGGCCATCCGGCATCCTGCCCTCAACGTAATCGCCACTAAGCGGTTTCGCGCCAGCAGCTATCGCGGCAGCCTCTAACGCCGCAACCCCACGCAACGTCACCTCAACCTCATGCTCAATTGACGGATCGCATTTATCTATCGCCGCATTAAGCTTATCCATCTGCTTCTCAAACCTGTCACGCAGATCACCGCCAACCAACCAAACCAGACGGTCTACACCCCATCGCCCCTCAACATCAGACACGACATCATCATACTTGTGCAACGCGTCCTGCATCCGCCGCATTGCTGGCTGAGTAGCTTGATAGTAAACCTTGCTAGGTTTTGGCCTCGGCCTCGTTGTCTTTTTAGTCGCCATTACACCCTCCATTTTTACTTTCCGTTTCCGCTTTCCGAATATCCGTCCGGTTCCTAAAGGAAACCGGATCGGACGGACATTCCGAAGTGATCCGACGGACGTTCCGATCGGAATCGGATATCCTATGTTAACTCTTTGTTTTCGTTAATTAGCCACACTGTCCACTTGTCTGCACCTACCAATCCCTTCTTGATTAGTGCCGTCCGGTCATCTCCGCGCCTTTTTGGGTCTTTATCGGGCAATTTTCCGCCGTGTGCATCCGCCCATTCACGCGACGGAACGCGGTCTCTGCCGGTGTCTATGATGACATTTCTGAGCGCCTCAAGGGCTATTTTCTGATCCGCATTGAGTGGCTTTGACCGCTTTATTCTTGCCGCCTCATCGCCATCCAGCCTCGTCAGCACTACCGACGACCCTGATATGGATGCAATCGGCGTCATCTCCAGCGTCAGATCAGCCATAGGCTCGGCATCCTTTTGCTTCTCAACGCGCATTGTTATGTAGCTCTCGTCCTTCGACACCACCACAGACGTGTCTACCGCGCCAAGAATGGCCGACGAACCCCTTGCCCCGCGCTCCGCCGCCTTACCGCTGTGATGCACAAACACAACCGCACACTGCACATGATTGCGAATAGCGTCAGCCGCAGATATAACTAGCCCGCTTTCGGTCGAGCTATTCTCGTCAGCCCCCAGCATTGCCCGCGCCAATGTGTCGATATATACCGCCGTCCACTTCCTATCCAGCCGGTCAATCGACCTGATCAGCTTCTCGACCTCAGCCTGATCGCGCATGTTCACGGCCAGCGGCAGCATGTGAAAGTGACCGCTTGTGCCGAGGCCGTGCGTTGACTTCCACGCCTTAACGCGCTTACCAAGCCCGCCAACGCCCTCACCGGCTATGTAAAGCACGTCACCCTGCTTGGTCTCAATGCCCTGCCAGTCGATGCCGTGCGCCTGACAGAGCGCCATATCTAGGCTGATGAAGCTCTTGCCGCTTCCCGGCGGCCCATAAATCATGCTCAAGCCGTGCGCCGTAATAAGTCCGTCGTCGCCCTGACCAACCGCCCACTCGATTGGCGGCATGTTCATCAGGTAGTCCTCGTCAACGAAGTCGAAGTAATCGCCGTCGTTATCGTTGACCACCTCAACCGCTTCCGCCTCAACCGCCGGAGCCTCAGCCACAGTAGCAGCAGACTTCACCGCTGCCGTTAAATCTTCCAAGCCCTTACCGCTGTCGAGCCAGTCAACGACATCGCCCTTGGCCGGTAGGCCGTCCAGCTCCACTCGCTTGACCCGACCGGCGACGCCAAACAGATTGCCGATCACGATATCCGCATGTTCGCGCCCAGCGTCATCGTTATCAGCAAGCACCACGACATTACGGCCAGCAAAATACTGGTTAAGCACCGGCTGCCACTTCTTTGCCCCGCCGTGCGACGTTGTGGCGACTAGCCCCAGCTTAGTCAGCCGCTGTGCCGCCTTCTCGCCTTCCACGATAAACACAGGCGCGTCAGGGTTGGTGATTATGTGGTGCAGGTTATACGGTAGCGCCTCGACGCCATCCATATTAAACAGCCAACCGCCCTTACCATCTGGCCGACACTGCCGAAACGTCTTAGGCTCAAACCGCCTAACCTGATAGCGCACCTCACCCTGATCGTCGATGTAGTCATACACCGCTGACATAAACCGCGCTGGCTGCAACGACTGCTGCGCCTGACGCTGTATGCCGAATTTTCGCTCCAATATCTCGGGGATGTTGCTTGAGATTGTGGCGCCCTCATTCATCCGCACCAAGTCCACGCAGCCACCGCCGGTGTTTGATTCAAAATCAAACCAAGTTCCTTTCGCCAGAGAAATTTCGCGTGAGCCTCTGTTGCCAAACCGGAGCGTCCGGCCTTTCTGCGACAGCTTCATATTAGGTTCACCCCAATAGTGCCTCGCAATTTGCTCAATGTGAGCCGATATATTTGTCATCACTAAACCCTTTCCTCACCCTTTATCCCTTTGTTGAAGCGGTAGCGGCGACAGGGGAAAGGGAGGAAACCCCAGCCGCCGCTACCTACTGCGCTTAAAACAGGTCGCTGCCTTCAGGAGCCGCCGAGGTGGCAACGGCTTCCGTCACAGGCGCTGACACTGTCGGCGCAGGTTCTTGCGGTGCAGCAGCACCGTCTAAGGTTGCCGGACGGTCAACCCAACCGCTGATGACCATCACCGGCTTCTTAAAAGTCAGCTCACCGTTGGGCGTGTTAACCTTGTAACGCTCCGAGCCGGTAAACTCTACCACCGGCACCTTACCCGCATTGTCAGCCTTTTGAGCCTCATATGCGTTGTGCAAGTCGTTAAAAGGTACGGTCATAGTCTTTGCGCCGCTGGACAGCTCACGCAGCCCCAGCTCCTTGTTGCAGAGCTTGACCTGAAAGCCTTGATTGTGGTCGGGGCTTGGACGTGCTGGCATTGGCTCACCAATATTGACCAAATGAAAGTCTGGCGCACCACCAACGAATCCGAGCCAGCCGACTTTGATGTTCTCCAAATCCATTGCGACTTTGACCGGATACTCAAGCTCGGACTCATCCTTAACCCAAGTGCCGCCCTCATCCTGATGCCGGTCAACCTTAATGATGTAACCACCACGCGTGTCATATTTTAAAATCGGCACGATTGTTGAACCGTCACCGCTATTCTCATTCACAAAACCTAAAGCCATTTAACTTTTCCTTTTTCGTTTTCAGCTTTTAAAATTGGCTCACAACCGTGAACCCACTAATCGGGTAATAGGCACAAACGTCACGATCCGCCGGATCGACTCTGTCTGACCTGCCACCCATTCTCACCGCAAACTCACTGGCAAAATTTATTCGCACCAATGCGTCGCGGTAGAGAACTATGAAGTACGACGGCAATCCGGTGCAAGCGGAAATGTCATGCGCCCGAATAACCTTGTGCAGGTTAATCATCGCCGTAGGGTACTTATTCATCTCAAATGTGCGTGCCTTGATCTCGGCAAAAGCCACAATCTTTTCTTCAAAATCGTCGGTGATGGCCACGTCTAGGCCAAAGCTCATTGGCAGCTTGTCGAGGCTGTAGCCCTTCTCCGCCAGCAAATCAGCGACCCGCTGCTCGTTGTTTCGGTCGGCCTGGGTTTCATAGATTGGCCTAGCCATTGTGCGCCTCTTTGATAGCCCACAATATCCGCGCCGCCACTTGAGGCACGATGCTATTCCCTAACTGTCTAAGTCTGTGTATCCGACCGGGTACCCCATCAACCACTCTACAAATTGCGGGTTCAGGCTCCCAGAAACTCTTTTCCCATCTGGCTTCTCCACTGCGTAATCCAGCCGATCCCTCATCGTCTCGTTTCTGCCCGACCCCTTGAAGTCGTTGGCTGTCGGCGTTGGGTACATCTTTATCTGATCCGCTAGGTTCGCCCCAAACACTAAATTGGGATTTGTCTTGCTGATCCTTTGACCCTTCTCGTTCAGTGTCCTGCCGGATGTCACATCTGATGTTCTCGGCGTAGCCCACATCTTCGGCTCTTGCATTTTCACCGCCAGTGATAGGGGTGTTCCGCCCTGCGAATATTTCTTTTTTCTCAGCCCTGTGTCGTCTGCTACCGGCGTCGGCCACATCTTCGGCTCCTGCGCCTCCTGCCACTTCCTGACCGTCTCTGGGTCTACCTGTTCCCTGAGGTTGCTCGGCAGCGACCTGCCCTTTCGATGACCTTCCGCCATCTTCTTGAGGCTCTCCTCTGACCTCTGCGGCAGATGATCCATTGAGTTCGGAGTAGCCCACAATCCAGCATCTGTCTCTGCGGTGGTAGGCATCCGCGGCGACAGCCGGAATAACAAAGCACCTTGCTTGGTATCCTTCGGCTTCCAAGTCAGAAAGCACCTCGTCGAGGCCCATAGAGATGTGTCCAGCAACATTTTCTCCAATAACCCAAGTGGGCCTGACAGCTTGGATAATTCTAAGCATTTCCGGCCAGAGGTGTCGGTCATCTTTATCGCCTCGTCTGACCCCGGCAAGGCTAAAGGGCTGGCAAGGATATCCGCCGCAAATAATGTCAACTGATCCTCTGAATCTTTCTGCGTCATTTGCTAAATCCCTCACATCATCAATTATCTCTGTGTCAGGCCAATGCTTTCGCAATACCTTTTGCGCGTGTTTATCATATTCGCAAAACGCGACTGTCTCATAGCCACCCACCAGCTTTTCGCCAGCGTAGCTGAAGCCGCCAATGCCACTAAATAGGTCAAGCATCCTAAGCATGTCTTATTGCCTCGCCATCAGGTCGCGGCAAACCATAATGAAGTCAGGCCAAGACAGCGTCGCCGTGTAGCGCCAGTCGTATGCCTCAGCCACATCCTGAGCCAGTGGCCGCCCTAACCGCGCCAGTGCCTCAATGGGTATCCGCACGCTTATGTCCTGCCGGTCTAGCTTCCAGATCAAGCACGGCAGGCAGTCGTTAGGATTGCCGTCTGACGTGCGGGCGGCGGTTACTATCTGATCCCACCAAGAAGATGACACGGCATTTTTATAGCGTTTAGCCTCAACCAAAAAGGGAAACCTTGGGTCAGTAAATGTGAGGTCTGATAGGTTTTTCTTTTGATATTGCTCAAGGTTTCTCTGGCACTTTCCAGCCGAGCCAAGCTCAAGCTCAAACTCTTTTGCCAAAAATCTTTCAAACGCTGCCCCCTTGGCACGTCCACCACCGGCACGCATCAACCCCGCCCCGCCTGACGATCCATCTCAAACTGCATATTACGTTGCCGGGCATTTGCCTCAAGCTGTCTGACCAGCAACTCATCGGCAAGCGACGACTGCGACCTATGAGCCGACACGTCCAGCTCGGCCTTTAGCATTTCGATGGTCGAGGCTCTGAGCCTCAACAAAACTGGTTTAATTTGTGACATTTAATATCATCCTAAAAATATGTTGCTATCTGTATTGACATATATTGATAGCAAGCCCATATTTATAAGGTAAGAGGGATAAATTAGGGAAATCAGGGAGATTACCAATGCACTATATTACTGAACTTCTGAATGACGTTAATTCTGCAACACAAGACGCTGGCTTTGAGTTTGATGGCGTTTGGGTTACTGACCCAACCGTCAGCCTTTGCGGGCGTTTTGATTACACAAAAGAGGAAAGCCTCAATGCTTATGGCATTTCCAGCGAAAAGTATGACGCCTTAATCGCTAAGCTTAAAATCAAATGGACTGACTTTTCTTATGGCAATGACGCTTGCAACAGCATTGGCTTTGACTTGGATGGGTCAGGCGAAAACTATGTTCAGTTGTTTGCCTTTGCGTCTCAAGAAGATGCCGACATTGAGGGTCTTGAGGTTTACAGCGTTACCTACAGTGTGGATGGCGACATCGCTTATGACGAATGGTCAGGCAATGACCGTGATGAGGCTGTCGCTAAGGCTGTTGAATACGCCAACAAAATGATTGGTGGTCGCAAGGTCAGAGACCTAAGCGCCATCAGCGCATCTATCAGCAACGAAGATGACGTGCGTAAATTTGTTCGCGCCCTTTGTGATGCCGACCTTATGTATCACTTTGACGATGGCGCACATGATTGCTTGGGCGATCAGGGTCTAACTGACTACCAACTCACTCTCATTGAGCGCCAAGTTGAGCGTCTGTTCGACGTGTGCGAAGACCCATTTGAAATTGCCTATGACATTTTTTGTGACTTTGACCCGACAGGCAAAAAGTCTGTGGATCAGATTTGCAACCGCGTTTGATTAAGGGAGATCAGCATGAAACAGATCAGATCAGATCGCGAAAAACTCTGGTACGTCGTGAGCCATCCGTTCACGCGTCCAGTTGTGACCGGCCCAATCCACGACCGATACGACGCAATCGCGTTGGCTTGCAAGCGCACCGATAACAAGAGCCTCATCACGCACATATCGCGTGGTGAATCTTGGGTCGGCGGTGAGGTTGTGTGTAGCGCGTACCGGCTACACGTCAATGGGTGGACGGCGTTGGCACCCAAGAAGCCTGACGCGCGTTTAAAGAAACCATCAAAATATGGGAGAGTGACATGAAAGTAACACGGTTAAAGAAAGGCTATCGGATCAACCTGTCTGACGCTGAATGGGCTGTCTTAGAAAGGACAGTGCGAGAGGGGATGGGTGCGCCAGAGTGGGTTGACGGTGGTTGGCAACGCGATCACATACCGCCAGATGAAAAGCGCATTATGACAGAGGCAGAAGTTGGCAAGCGTCTTTGGATGATAGTCACAGACGACAGGAGAGTGACATGATTAAAGACACAATTTGTATGCTGTTGCTAATGGCATTTGGCTTGGCGTTTTGCACAAACGCAGTGACCACTGAATATAACGTGTGGGCGCTGATGGTAAAATCATCACAATTTTTTGGAGGGTAAAATGGTAGGAAAGAAAACACCCGACGACATCGTCACCGCATCACGCATACCGTTGCTGATGAACGCGTCGCCATACGGCACGCCAAACGACTTGCTGGCTGAGGCACTAGCCTCAATCGAAGGCAAGCCAAGCCCCAACCCATTCAACGGCAACGAAGCCTGTGATTGGGGAGATGCCTTAGAGGGTGTCATCCTGACCACCGCCGCTGAACGGCTCAACCTGACTGACCTGAAGCTTGAACACGACGCCGTCTTTCACGACACGCTACCATTCGCCGTGTCGCTTGACGGCACCGCTGACGGCGGGCTGGGGCATGAAGTCACCACAGACCCAGCCAAGGGCATCTACTGCGTTGACGGCGCCGTCTGGGTTGACGGCGTGGGCGTGCTAGAGAGCAAGCTGACCAGCAGTAAGCCCGAAGACCGGCCAGCGCCTCACAGGGGGCCGCTACAGTTGCAGGGGCAATTGATGGCCACCAAGTTAACGTGGGGCGCTGTGTGTGTCTTGTACGGCGGTATAGAGCTACGCGTCTTCTTGTATCAGGCAAACGCTGCCACACAGTCGCGCATCACGGATGAGATCGAAGAGTTTGAGCGTCGCAAGTTTGACGTTGATTGGTATCCGATCCAGTCCAGCTCCGACGGCAATACCGCCTACCCGCGTGTCGATGACGGCGAGCCGCCAATCACATTAGAGGGCGAAGACAACGACTGGTTGGCTCAGTTGGTCAACGCCAAGGACGCCAAGCGAGCCGCTGAGGGCGACATTGATGAGGCTGAGGCTATGCTGAAAGAACGTCTGGGTAGCCACGATGAGGCGGTCGGGGTGGTCGGCAATCGCTCTTATTATGTCAAATGGCCAATGCGTAATTTTAAGGCACAGCCGGCCAAGACGACGCCGGCCAAGCCCGCACGGATTGTCCGGCAGTCAACGCTAACGATAAAGGAGTCAAAGGATGGATGAGTGGGTATCTGTTGAAGATCGTATGCCAGAAAAAGATAAAAGCGTCGAATATAAAGCGACGTTGATGGAAGGGCATAGGGATGAATTTGTTATTGAGAGCGTGGGCAAGTTTGTTGGCTACTACGTTGATGAAGATGGCAAAGAGTGGAAGGGTATGCACATTTTTGTGAGCGACCGTAGTGGCGGTTGGCTTACTGGTGATGTGCAATTTTGGAGAGAGGTGCGTGATGATTGATGTGCCGCTGACAAAGAAGCAGGCGGAAATGCGGATTCTGATTGACCGCATGACCCGCCGGTATGGCTACACGCCAACCATTAATGAGCTGTCGCAAAAGACCGGCAAGAGCTTCAGCCAAGTCCACCGGCTGATGTCGGGGCTAGTCGAGCGTGGCGCGGCTGAGAAGGTGGCCGGTCGAGCCAGGGCGTTTAAACTTTTATAGGGAAATGACATGAAAACAGAACACCTAAAACCAAACGACCTAGTCAGCGTGACTGGCCCAAGTGGCAGGACGGTCACGGCTATGGTCAGGCGGGTCGAGCGCATTGACGATGAAAGCTATAACGTAGTTTTTGAGGATATGCAGACCGCCGATAGATTTGACTATCAGTACCTTTATAGGTAAAAAGAGTTTTGGGGTGGTGAACCCACCTGCGCGAACCCTCTAATGTACGCATGATGGGGGTCAATCCCACGGTCTTAGTAGACCACCCCAAATCCCCCTTATTTTTTGGGTCGCTGCTGGATGCTCTCAACTACACCGCCGCCAAAATAAAATCCTAAAATAATCAGCATTGCATAATTGATCGTGAACTGATCCATCACCTTGGTCACTGCGTCTGGGTCGCCACGTCCGGTTATAGTCATGCCAAGAACCAGCACATAACTGCCCAGAAACGTAGCCCCAAACATCAGCGCCAAAAACCGTTGTGCTATTTTGAATGGAGCATAAGCAGTCATGAGGTCGATGCGGGCTTTGCTGCGGGCTACAATGGCCTCTTCATCAGAGGTGTGCATATCGTCAATCAGCTTCATGCCCTGACTTATAACGTCACCTGAGCCTAGTATTTTTCCAAGTACAGCTAACATCACTCAACTCCTAACATTCTGGATAGACCAAAGACTTCCATCAACATAAATGTGAAAAACAAAAGTAGCACACCACCGGCAATAAGTTTGCCGCTAAAATTTGTTGAGCCTATTTTGATGGCCACAAATTCGTTGCCTAAAATCCTCAGCACAAGCTCAAAACTATTTTCGCCAACCTTTGCCTCAACTGGCTTTTTGTTTTCTTCAGCCATCAGCTAACGCCCTCATACGTTTGACCAGCCTCTCTGAACGATTTGGCAGTTGACGCGCCCATTTACTGTCAAGCATCTCTAACGCAGCCCCAGAAAAATCACGCGCATCGACGCAGCGTTTCATGCCCTTAAATTTTTTCATAGTTGGCAAGCCCATATTAAACATCATGTTGGCAATGATGCGCTGCGCTTCCTCTGGAAGTTCAACAAAATCCTCATAGAGCCGGTGACAATCCTCGCGCACAATAGCTATATCCAAATCAAATAACTGCTTCATTCGGCGCTCAGTAATTGTAAAGCCCTCTGGCTTTCCGTGTTCTGCGTCGCCCTCAATGATACGGTGACCTACCCCTATAGTGAGGTGGTTTTCTGTGCAGCGGTACACGTCTAGCCTCATGCCCTCATCAGCGATTAGCTCGTCTCTTAATTTTTCAATATCCATTATCGCCTCGTCTCCATAACAATCTCAACCGCTTTATCCCAGCTATCACTTTCTGCTTCAAGCGTGAAGCGCGACGGCTGCAAGCGCAGAGTGTATTGCCGTACTGACGTAACCGGCATGAACAAGACCCTTCGGGCATCGGGGGAAACAAGGCAGAGAACATCGTAATCATCCTGTGTCGGTAGTTTTTTTGTTTTACAGCCGTGACCCAATTGGAAATGGTGACGCGGAGATCGACGATCACTATTGCCCAATAAACTCGCAGTCTTTGCCTGCACTCGAATAAAATCTTGCCCATACCAAGCCACCATATCAACTCTGTCTTGTTGAGCCATTGAGACGCGCCAGCCTAAGCCCAAGATGGCAGCCGCCGCGATGTATTCGCCAATCAGCCCGGTTGTTGTTTCGTTCAATTTTTAGACGCCAACCACATAATCCAAAAG
>MDTC01228211.1_pt1 | contig 11455 bp, 8 predicted proteins | sample 811181 | NCBI WGS metagenome assembly MDTC01 (sample SAMN05326644, study PRJNA326480) | marine metagenome | isolation source: seawater | place: Pacific Ocean: North | collected 2011 | reverse complement strand
GTGCGACGCAGCCCGGGGCGCCACCCTTGAATGGGCAGGTGCGGCAACTCTACTCCGCCATCGGCGCCTCGACGGCGTTACCCACGGTCGAGCAGATGCAGCTCACCCGGCGCAGCTACGAGCTGCTCGCCGAGCAGGTTGACGGCATCAACAGGGTGTTGGACGAGGATGTTGCGGAGCTGCAGAGGCAACTGGACCGGGCTGGAGTGCCGTGGACGCCGGGACGGCTCGTTGCCCCGCCGCGACGCTGACCAGCGTTTATCGAGGGGTCGCCGCTGATCGCCCTAGAGTTTCGGCATCCAATAGCGATCTTCATGGAGGATGCCGACGATAAGTGAAGCGACCGTGCTTGAGTCCAGGGTAAGCAAACTAGAGCAAGACAACCGACGACTGATTCTGGCGGTGATCGCGTTGCTTCTGGTGCTGGCAGTTTTTTATTCATGCTCGTCGTACAAGGGGCGCGGTGCCTCTGATCGGTGCGGTGATGCTTGAGCAAATACCGGAGGTGATCCAGCTCACGATGGGTCAGGTCGGGGTTATCCGAAAGAGTTTGCGCGCCCGGGCCCAGCGGTCCGCATCTCGCGGCTGGAAGACCCGCACAGTGGAGGTGTTAGCAACAAAGGTGCGGGCCGCGGAATGATGCTCAAGGGCATCGTCCGCGATGGCCTGCACCATGATGTTGCCAATGGTGGTGGCCTCCACAGGGCCGGCTCTCACCGCTAGGCCGGTCGCGCTTGCCAGAGCCTGGTTCAGGAAGTTGTTGCGGCTGCCCCCACCGATGACGTGGATGCCCCGCACCTTCTGCGACGTAATCGTCATCAAGTCATCGAGGGCCTGCGCGCAACGCAACGCCAACGATTCGAGAATCACGCGAGCAAAGCCTACCGGTGAACTTGGTATCGCCTGCCCACGCTCGACCAGGTAGGAACTGATTTCCCTGACCATGTTCTTGGGATTGAGGAAGCGCATGTCGTCCACGTCGATGTGCACGTCACCTATTACAGCGCTTTGCAGCCCGCCGAGAAGTTCTTTATGGGAGAGCCCGATGCCCTCTGATTCCCAAATGCGTCGGCAGGACTCGAGCATCCAAAGACCCATCACGTTCTTTAGCAGGCGGTTCGTGCCGTAGACCCCCGCTTCATTGGTGAGGTTGCGACACTGGGCCTCATCGCCAAAGACCGGGTCCGAGGTTTCAATGCCCAACAGCGACCAGGTGCCCGACGAGAGGAAGGCCCAGCCGGGACTGAGTGGCGTACCGGCCACGGCGCTAGCGGTGTCATGGGTGGCGGGCACGACGACCTCGAGCCGGTTCAGGCCGGTGGAGGCTCGGTACTCGGGCAGCAGGCAGCCAAGCCGTGTCCCGGGCTGAACCAATGACGGCATGATCTCAGGGGCCACGCCGACTGCGCGCAGCATTTGAGTATCCCACTCTCTTGTCCCTGCGTGCAACAGTTGGGTGGTCGAAGCGTTGGTGACCTCCCCAGTGGAAACTCCTGACAGGTGACGATGGATGAGATCGGGAATCATTAGCAAGCGCTTCGCTTGTGTGGGCCACTCGCCTGCTGCGATCTGCGCCAAGATCTGCACCGACGTGTTGATCGGCATGAACTGGATGCCGGTGCGCGCGTAGATCTGCTGCGCCGGCAGTTTGCTGAGCAGCGCTTCGAGCATCCCGTCGGTTCTCGGGTCCCGATAACACACGGGGTTTTCGATCAGGGTTTCCCAATCGTCGAGCAGGCCATAATCCACGCCCCAGCCATCCACTCCAACACTGCGGATCTCAGCGGGATCGACCAGCTGCTGCTGACCTACGGCATGCAACCCGTTCATGACCTCAGTCAGCAAACGGTCAAGCATCCAGCGCTCGTGACCCCCTTCGAACGCCACAGGCTGGGCAAAACGATGCAGCTCTTCCAGCTCGAGCGCATCCTCGCTCAAACGTCCCAACATCACGCGCCCGCTGGCCGCACCAAGATCCACCGCCAGATAAGCGCGTTCTAGCGGAGCCTTGACTGGATGCAGGTCAGCCAATCAAACGATCCCAGCCGAAGAGACGCCGTCGGAGGGTCGCTCGACACCCTTCTTACTCCGGTAGCCACTCTTGCGATAGAGGCCAAGTGCGTCGATGGCTCCGCCGGAACGCAGGCGTGCCATGGCGAGGATCGGGGAGACGTCGCATTGGTAGGCTGCGCGCAGGGTGCCCAGCGCCATAATCGCGTCGTTGGCTCCTTGATGTTCAGCGAGCGCTTTGCGGTCCACCAGCAACGCTTGCACGAAGGCACGCTGCACTTCCATCGCGCTGGTCATCAAGGACTCGATCGGGTCGGTTACGTTGTGCGATTGGTCAAGCATATAGGCGGGCGCGAAAGACGCATCGTCGCGATGTGCTCCGATCAGCTCATGGAAAACGAGAAAGAGCTGGAAGGGGTGGATCGAGCCACTATCAAGGTCATCGTCACCATATTTACTGTCGTTGAAGTGGAAGCCACCCAGTTTGCCGAACTGGATCAAGCGGGCGACGATCATCTCAATGTTGACGTTTGGAGCGTGGTGTCCAAGGTCCACAAGACAAGAGGCCTGATCACCTAGCTCCGCGGCGCACAAGTAACTGGTCCCCCAGTCATTGTTCACCGTGGAGTAAAAGGCTGGCTCGAAGAACTTGTGTTCGAGGAACATGCGCCAGTCGACTGGGAGCACGGAGTAGATCTCCCGCAAGCCATCGATGTAGCGCCCGAGCGCTCCACGGAAGTCCAGTTGTCCGGGAAAGTTGCCGCCGTCAGCGATCCAGACCGTCAACGCCGTGGACCCTAGCTGTTGACCGACCTCGATGCACTCCTGGTTGTGTTTAATCGCCTGCTGCCGCACGGTCGCATCGGTGTGCGTCAGGCTGCCGAATCGATATGAGAGCGCCTGCTCCGGTTGGTCTTGAAAAGTATTCGAGTTGATCGCATCGAAACTGATTCCCAGGTGGGCTGCGCGTTCTCGTAACTCGGCAGGGTCGTCGGGACGGTCCCATGGGATGTGCAAGGAGATGGTTGGTGTGCAACGAACCAACTGCTGAACGGCCGCACAGTCCTCGAGCTTTTCGAAGATGTTGCGCGGCTCTCCAATCCCTGGAAAACGCCCGAAACGCGTGCCGCCCGTGCCGACGCCCCAGGAGGGCAACGCTACAGCAAAGCCTTGCGCCTCACGGGTGATCTCTTCGATAGAGATTCCTCGCCGCGCGAGTTGCATGCCGAGATGGTCAAAGTCGTCCTGTAGCGAGGCCTGTGCCGCAGTGTTCTGATCCTGTATTTGATCGTTGCTGATGCGATAGGTTTCGCTCATGTCATTCACCGGGGAAAGCGGCCGGTCGTCCGGCGCAGATGTTCACAATGTTTCCTCCAATGAGATCGACGATTGATCACGCTGCTGACACATTGCTATGGCGACGATAGATCCAGAGACTACCCGCCACGAAATAGACCAGTGAGGCGACCAGCAACCAGGTCTTGAAGGGTCCGATTCTCGACGCGCGTTCTGCTTCGGACGAAAGCAGAACCCAGACCGGAAGTGCCACGCAAGTCACAAGCGCGAGCAGCGCGACCAGGCCGGCGGCTTTGACGAAACTCGGTGTCTCCTCGGGCCCGCTCGCGGCGGTTTCAATCGACGGCCGGTGTGGGGCCGCATCCACAGCGCTGTCACTGCGAGCGTCGGCTGTAACAGAGCTGCCCCCATTCCCCTTCTTGGCCAGCACTAGGTACAAGACCCCACTCAGCACCCAGGCCGGGACAGCCAGGAAGAAGAGATGCACCACACCAGTCTGCCAAAGAGCCACAGCCCCCAGACTGCCGGCCGCCCAGGCGATCAGCGCCGGTGTGTCCCACATGGAAGAGACCTGGTGAGCCGCGCCACGCTTGCGCAAAACGAAGTGGTACGCGGTCACGATCCCGCCAACCGGCGCCAGCAAAATTCCGTATACGCCGACAAAACCCAGCAGCTTGGTGAATACAAAGGGCGAGCAAGCGACGACCGTGGTCAGCGCACCAGCGACGAGCGTCACCTTCCAACGCGGCCAATTGGGTGTCACCGCCTGCAGCGCGAGTCCTGCCCGGTACAGGGTCGGGTTCGAGGTCGTCCAACCGGCAATTACCACGGCGACGGCCCCCGCCACACCCAGGGCGTTCATCGCCACTGCGCCGGAGTCGAGTTCGGTCAGCGGCTGATTCAACGCCATGGCCGCGGCCGCGCCCATGACACCCGCAGCGATCCAGGCCACGTAGTGTCCCAGGAACATTCCGAGGGCCGAGTTCAGTCCATAGATCGGGCGCCGTGCATAGCGAAGAATCGCCATGTCGGAGAGTCCCAAATGCATGGCTATGTTGCAAATCCAGGCGAAGGCAGCGAGCTGCCAGAAGGTGATCGCCTCGCCCCCATTTGCCGGCACGCCAGTCCAAATGCGGGCACGCGCAACCTCGAGAAATCCAGCGGGCTTACCCCCCGCGGAAGCAACCGATGCAGCCAGATTCGGCCAAGTAGCGAGGGCGCCCGCGATGAACATCGCGATCATCCACGGCGCGCAGAGCGTCGCGAACTGTGCCAAGCGTGTGAAACCCCAGATGGCAAGGGCAACGACCACAGCTCCCACGCCCAGAACCACAAACACGAAGCGCAGGTCATCGGGATACCAATGCGTTTGAGGCGGAATGCCGAAAGGGATGCGAATCGCGGAGGCCGATACCGTGATCATCGAACCGGCAAGAATGCAGTATAGGACCGCGTTGAGCACATTGTAGATCGTGGTGACTCCCGGCCCGGCGATGCGCCGCAGATACCAATACAGCGTCAGGCGTGTTTGGGTCGCAATCGGCGCGCACACCAGCGTCCACGAGAGCACCGCCATCAAATTGCCCAGCAACAGGCCGATGAGAACATCCCCCGTGCGTGCCCCCCAACTCACAAACAGAGCGCCGATGACAAATTCAGTGGCCGCGACGTGCTCGCCCGCATACATACCGGCGAAATGAGCGCACCCGTGTAGCTGGTTCTCGGCAACCGGCTCACGATCGTACTCGTAGAGCCTGTCGAGGCGCCGCACCACACTTTCGTCCGCTGGCGGTGTGTTCATTCCGCTTCTATCGAGAGGAGAGTCCGCGGCATTATAGTAGGAAGGTGGAAAGTACATACAGAGCCGAGCGGCTCCCGCGACCGTAGGGATGGCGAAGAAGGTGGTAGCTGCCTCGAACCCTGACGATCTCAGGCAGCGTCCTCGAGACAAAGCTCGATGGTCTCTGCGATGCGGCGGTCCAGTTCCTCGAGCGACCTGGATTCCCGGGTCATGGTTCGATCACCTCGTCCTTCGTTCTACTAGACGGCCACGGACGCGCCGGTAGCCATGAAAGGAAGGAAGTCACTGGCTCGATTCATATTTAGCCTGGAGTTCGTCCGTGCGCCTTCTCAACTCCGTCAGAATTTCCAGATAGTCAGGATCTCCGGCCAGGTTTCTGGTTTCCATGGGATCCACGAGGAGGTCGTACAGCTCTTCGTATACAGGCTCTTGCTCGAAGTATCTGGCGTATTTGTACCGTGCACCTCGAACACCCTCGTGTTTAGGAATCTCCGCATGGTCGAAGAGATGTTCGACGAAAAAGTCGCTTCTCCATTCCGCAGGTGACGCGCCTTCGAGAATCGGCACCAGGCTTGTGCCTTGCATCGTGCTCGGGACTTCGACACCGGCCAGATCGAGCAAGGTTGGCGCAATATCGATGTTCAGGACGGGCAGTGAGGGAAGCGCTCCTCGCGATTCTTCCTCGATACGTGGGTCGAAAACTATGAGCGGCACATGTATCGAAAGCTCGTACGGGAGCCATTTCCCGGCGTATCCGCGCTCTCCCAGGAAATACCCGTTGTCTCCCATCAAGATGACGACGGTATTCGACGCGAACTCGAGGGACTCGAGCTCGTCGAGAACACGGCCGATGGCGGCGTCGACACCGGTGATCATCCGCAAGTATCCCCGCGTCATTTGCTGTGCCTTCTCGGGCGTATCGAAACGCCAGTACCAGCGGATTCTGTTCAGCGAAGCATCCTTCAAAAACTCCGGGAGGGCTTCGAAGAATGCCGGTTCGGAAAGAGGTGGGTCAGGTATGGCAACGTCTGAATACCTCTCGTTCATCGCCTCGGGCCAGATGAACTGTCTTTCATCCCCATCATCGGCATGAGGGGCATTGAAACTCACAGTCAGCGCAAACGGACTAGTTTGATCGGCAGATCTCAGAAACTCGACGGCTCGGTCCGCGGTGATGTTCGTGAGGTGGCGAGTCGACCCGTCTTCCTGTTGCTTGAGGTAGGGCGCGCCCGGAAAGGGTACGTAGGTGTCGAACATCTTGTCCACGGCCCCCGGCTCTGTGTCAACGCCGAATTTCCCGACAAATCCCGTGCGATAGCCAGCCTCCCGTAACAAGACAGGATAGCTCCCGTCGGTGAACCGGACGGCGAGCGGCGGCGTGCCGAATGTGGATTGGTGCGTGCGTTCCACCAGCCCTGTCAGCAAGCTGGCTCGACTGGCGGCGCAAATGGGAGTCGTCACGAAGGCGTTTTCAAACCGAACGCCCTCGGAAGCCAGCCGATCTATATTCGGCGTCTCGAGAAACGGGTGCAAGATACCCAGCATGTCGAAGCGCTGATCGTCGGTCGTGATGAACAGCAGATTGGGTCTTTGCACGACCTGCCGTTTTTGGCCGACCGGGGGTTGTTGCGCATCGCAGCTGACAAGCAGCAGGGCGAGTACCAGCAACGCGTCTCTTCTCATGGCATCAATTATCACGCTTTCTAGCGCCAGGATCCAAAGTATTCATCGCCTGTGGGGTGGCCCGGCGAGGTCCTTCGCGCGTTGGGCGGCAAGGCGGTTCTACCACCCCATCGCGTTACCTGACCGACGGCCACCAGCGAAACTCCGCCGCCATCGGCGTAGAGTTTCTGGCATCCAATAGCGATTTTCATGGAGGGTACCGACGATGAGTGAAGCGACCGTAGTGGATCCTTGATGACAACAATCCGACCGACGTTGAAGCGCCTGTTGCCAGCTCTCCTTGTCGCTCTGTGTGCAAGCTCGTGCGGCGTTCCTGATGAGCCTGGCCCCATCAATTTCCTGCTGATCACCGCCGACGACCTGGAGTGGTCTACGGTCGGCGTGTATGGCTCCCATGTAGAGGCGATTACGCCGAACATCGACCAACTCGCGTCCGAGGGCCTGCGCTTTACCAACGCCCACGTCAACATTGCGGTTTGCCAGCCGTCTCGACAGACGTTGCTGACCGGCAGGTACCCACACAACAATGGCGCGCCCGGATTTCATCCCATCGCGGATGATGTCCCGATTCTGCAAGAGAGCCTGAGGCGCGCTGGGTATCTCAACGGCAGTATCGGCAAGACTAGGCACCTGCAACCGACCGAACGATTCGGTTGGGACCTAGGGCCCGATGCCGACAACCCCGGCGAAGGTATCTGGATGCATCACCTGGGCAACGGCCGGGACATCGAGCTGTACAAGAAGTACACGACCGAGGTTCTGAGACTGGCCAAGGAAGAGAGCCGCCCCTTCTGGCTCATGCTGAATACGCACGACCCCCACAAACCCTTCTACGGGGACGGCGGCGAGGAGTACGACTATCCGGTTAGCCGCAAGTACTCGCCGGAAGAGATCGAAGTGCCCGGCTTTTTGCCGGACCTGCCTGAAGTGCGGGAGGAGCTCGCCAAGTACTACACGAGCGTGCGCCGCGCCGACGATATCGTCGGGGGGATTCTCGAGATACTCGATGACGAGGGCTTCCGGGAAAACACCCTCGTGATGTTCCTCTCCGACAACGGCAGCTCGTTTCCTTTCGCCAAATCCAATGTCTATCTCAACAGCACTAAAACGCCCTGGATCGTTCGCTGGCCGGGCGTAGCGGCCGCCGGGCGCGTCGATACCTCACATTTCATCTCGGGCATCGACTACATGCCCACCATTCTGGAAGCAGCCGGCCTCAAGGAGGTGCCCGACATGGACGGCGAGTCCTTCCTATCGTTGCTCGAGGGCGAAGAGCAAGGCTGGCGCACGTCGGTGTTCACCGAATACAACACCACCTTCCACGAACTCGCCTTGCACATGCGAGCGATCCAGAACGAGGACTTCGGATACATCTACAACCCTTTTTACGGTCGTGAAAAAGTCGCGATGGAGGCCTCGACTGGGCCAACCTGGGACGCGATGGTCGAAGCCGGCAGGACAGATCCAGCCATCCAGGCGCGCGTAGACCTATTTTACAACCGTGTCCCCGAGGAGCTGTACAACTACAAGACCGACCCCGACGCCCTGGTGAACCTCGTTGCAGATCCGGCCTACGCCGACATCCTGGCCGAGCTACGCCAGCAGCTGGCCAACGAGATGTACAGGACGGACGATTTCATGCTGGAGAGATTTAAAGAGGAGTTCGGCATAAAGGGCGTCGAAGGTTTCTGGCCCCTCGGCCGCCGGGGTCTCGCGAATGGCGCGCCGGTGTCAGCGAGAGTGTTGCGATGAAAATCACCGGTCATATTTACGCGCGACGTCTTCGACCGATACGACATCACCAACGAGTCCGATGTGAAGCAAGCTCTAGGCAAACTTGGCGACCACAATAATGGCTCCATCGGGACATTTTCGGGACAATCAGCCAAATCAGGCCGAATTGCGCAGTTTGATCGGTCGTCGGATGTCGCTGTAAATAGCTGAAATATTTAGCTTTACGAATTTAGTCGTCCGGATGTCGCAAGACTTCCGCGCGGGTTTCATTGTCCTAAAACGTCGTTTTCGACGAATCCTTTATTGGCGCGGGTTTGCGCCGAAACCGGCGCGGGTTTGCGCCGAAACCCTTGTCGCTGTTGATGACGAATCCATTCCAAATCGTTCCGTAGCGTCCGAGGACTCCGACAATTCTTTCCAGGGTGGGACAATCAGTGGGACAGTTAACTCCGCCATCCCGCCTTATATCCGCAGCCACACGCGCCGCACCAACACAGCATCCACTTACAGTTCAAGCACTCGTAGTCGATGGCGCTGTCGAGTTCCTTCTGGCACTGATAACAGTGGGTCTTACGATGACCTTTCTTGCTCCTCCGAGTTACACCCTTGTATTTCTCCCCTTTCGACTCCACATACTCCCGGTGGGATTGGACAAGGTCGTACTCGTCCCAGGCTTGGCAATTGGGCGACATGCCATGCGTCTTGGCCTTCGCATCAAGCCTGCTGGCGATGGTGACTGCTGGGTAGATGAATTTCTTGGTGTCGAGCCACTTCCGAGATTTCCTCTCATATGTTCTGCCGTCCAGCTCAAGCGATGGTCGCTTAGGCGATGGTCGCTCAAGCGATGGTCGCTTAGGCGTTGGTCGCTTAGGCGACGTGTTCCCGCGCTTGATCACGGAACGCCAGCGCATGTATTCCGAGTATGCATGTTCGTGCGGTCCTACTGGTTTGCATTTGCCAAGGCACATCTGCACGAAATGGTGCCGCTCTGGATTGTCTGGCGATCTGCTGCCCGTCTCCAAGCTGCTGTAAAAGTCGAAGTACTTGCGTAGACGCTTTATGTCTTCTGGCGGTAACCAACCTTCTTTTTCTATTCGATCCAAAAATTTCCTTGTATTTCGAATCACGGTGCCGATTCCATGGTTAGCTGAAACCCTTCATGAAGATCGCTATTGGATGGCGAAACCTTACGCCGGTAACGGCGGAGTTTCGCTGGTGCCGTCGGTCAGGAGCCTTTGACGCTGGTTAGCGCTCGAGCGCCCTCCAGATCACGGTGCCGACGATGAAGGTGGGCCAGTACTGGAACCTTTATATTTTCAAAATATGAACTTTGCAACTGGCTTGTTCCGAGGCTTCCGTTGGCGACGATCTGGTGCGGGCCGGCAGTTCAGCCGATCTAGCGAGCGGCTGTTCTCTCTTCCCCTTTTTTCTCCTCTGGTTCCTCCTTCACCGGGGGTGACCAAAAACCAGGGTTGGAAGGGGTCATCGCAGCCACCTCGGCGGAATGAAGTGCAGCGTTGAAGAGAACGCGGAAGGTGCCGTAGGGCTGGCCACGCCACTGGGGGCGTAGACCGAGGAGGATGACGTGGCCGTCGCCGTGGTGCACGTCGAGCGCCGCTGCGTAGCCCTGCATGTGCTCCTCACCGAGCAAGTAGCCCGACAGTAGCGGCGAGCCTTTTTCCTGATACTTGGCGAGAACCGCACCCTCGAAGCCCTCAGAAACCGTGAAAACAGGGCTTCCACCCACCATGGCTGCGGCCTCCTCCGACATCCCCGACATCACGGGGTGCGAGGTATCGACGATCAGTTCGACGACCGATGCGTTAAGGAAGAACTCCTGATTGTCCAGTTCGGCCACGACGTTTTCGACCGGCAGGGGAAGGTGCTCCACGGCAAACATGCTGCTCGCGTTCAGGCAGACCAATGTGCCCCCGGCACTGACAAACTCGTCGAGGGCTCGAACACCGACCTGGCCGATGCCACCGGCATAGCGGGGCGGCACGGTGCCGACCTGCGAGCCATCCAGGATCTGCCTCGCCCGCATGTCCACCAGCACGATCACGTCGTAGCGGTCGCGCATGCGGCCCAGCATGGGGTCGTCGATGTCCGGGTAGAGGGTACGGATCGCCTCCGGCAGCCCCAGCCCGATAATGCCACGGACGGTGTCGTCGTCCAGCACCGGCAGATCAAGATCACGGCCGGCGCTGTGCATGCATTCGACGATGCGGGCGGTGGAATCCATCACCGTGCCGTCCCAGTCGAAGATCACCAGATCATAGTTCATCGGCGTTTCCCCGCCCGCAGGCCATCCAGGATGGCCTCGAAATCCTCGTCCAGGGGCGCGGTCACGGAGATGTTCTTGCCGCTGTGCGGGTGGCGGAACGCCAGGGTGCGGGCATGCAGGCACAGCCGGCGACGGCCCAGGTCCGCCAGTTTGCGGTCGCCCCGGTCACTGCCGTACTTGTCGTCGCCGAGCAGCGGAAAGCCGCCGAACTGGGCGTGCACGCGGATCTGGTGGGTGCGCCCGGTGCCCAGAACGGCTTCCACCAGGGCCACGTCGCCGAGCCGCTCGATCAGGGTGAAATCGGTCACCGAGGGCTTGCCCTCCCGGGACACCCGCACCACCCGCTCATTGCCCTGCATGAGCTTAAGCAGCGGCGCCTCCATGCGGCGCGTCTTGCCCTTGAAGCCCTGGCAGAGCAGCCAGTAGCGCTTTTCCACCCCGCCGTTCTGCATCAGCTTCTGCAGCTTGCGCAGGAAGCCCCGGTGGCGGGCCACCATGATGCAGCCGCTGGTGTCGCGGTCGAGCCGGTGCACCAGCTCCAGCTGGGTTTCCTTGGGGTAAAGCACGCGCAGCGCCTCGATCAGCCCCAGGCTGACGCCGCTGCCGCCGTGCACCGCCAGGCCGGCGGGCTTGTTGAAGATCATCAG
>MDTC01045194.1_pt1 | contig 11455 bp, 13 predicted proteins | sample 811181 | NCBI WGS metagenome assembly MDTC01 (sample SAMN05326644, study PRJNA326480) | marine metagenome | isolation source: seawater | place: Pacific Ocean: North | collected 2011 | reverse complement strand
TACTAAAAAAGATATAAATGTTATGTTTAAGGAATATCAATATGGTTAAAGTTGTAAAAGGTTTAAAGGAAGCAAAAAAGGCAATATCAGATATAAGATTTAAACAGAAAGAATTAATAAATGATAAGAGTTTTGCTAATAAGGTTAATAATATTTTGTCTGAAGTAGCACAGCATGGGGATAAAGCTTTAATAAAATATACAAAAGAGTATGATCATGTAGAATTGCAAAACATTTGTATTTCAGATGAATTGTTAAAAAAAAGTTGGGAAAATTTAGATCAATCATTAAAAAATTCTTTAACAGTATCAGCAAATAGAATAAAAAAATTTCATGAAATTTCAAAACCTAAAGATTGGTATGATCAAAAAAACAAATATGGAATAAAAAATATCCCGCTTGAGAAAGTTGGTATATATATACCAGGAGGGAATGCTCCTTTATTATCAACGGTATTAATGACAGTGATTCCGGCTAAAGTAGCAGGTGTATCTGAAATTTATATATGCACTCCACCAAGTTTTAATGGAAAACCTCATCCTTCTATATTGGCAGCGTGTTATCTGGCAAAAGTAGATAAGGTTTATAGTATAGGAGGAGCTCAGAGTATTGCATCATTAGCTTATGGTACAGATACAATACCTAAAGTAGATATGATTTGTGGCCCTGGAAATAGATGGGTTACAGAAGCTAAGAGACAGGTTTTTGGTACAGTTGGGATAGATGGATTGTATGGACCTACTGAAAGTTTTGTTATTGGTGACAATAGTTCTAAACCAGAATTTTGTGCAGTAGATTTTGTTTCTCAGGCTGAACATGACATCTCATCAGTTCCATTGTTTTGCACAGATTCAGAACAATTGATACAAAAAGTTCAGAATTTAATACCTAATTACTTGAACATAAAAAACAAATCAATAGCTGAAACGGTAATAAAAAATAATGGATTATTAATATTAATTGAGAATATAAATGATAGTGCTGAACTGGTTAATACTTTTGCCCCTGAACATGTCAGTATAATGACAAATAATAATGATGAACTTTTATCTCTGTTAAAAAATGTTGGAGTAATATTTTTAGGCCATTATTCACATCATGTACTTGGTGATTATATTGCAGGACCCAGCCATACTATGCCCACAGGTGGAACTGCTAAATTTAGTTCTGGAGTGGGTATAAATACATTCATGAAACACGTTCCTTATGTTAATATAGACAAGGAAGAGTCAATAGAATTGTCAAAATTAGCAAGTATAATAGGTAAGGCAGAATTTATGGATGGCCATTCAAATTCTGCCTTAGAAAGAATAAAAAAGCAGGCAGAATAGATGAATTTTAGTGATATAGAAAAATTAATGAATCCTGTTATTAAGGGATTCAAGATATATGATGCTATGCCATCTAATGAAACTTTAATAAAGAAGCATTCAATTAATTCGGAAAAAATTGTTAAATTAAACGGTAATGAAAATCCTTTTGGTCCTGTCCCTGAAGTTATAGATAACCTAATTAATATTCCAATAAATACATATCCTGACCCAGAATTAATTAGATCAAGAGAATCATTGTCTGAATATACTGGTTTAAGTATTGATAATATTGTTGTTAGTTCTGGTAGCGATGAATTAATAGATCTCTTTTTTAGAATTTTTGTAACACCCGGAGATGAAGTTTTAGACTTTACTCCTACTTTTGGTATGTATGCAGTTCGCGCAGGTTTAGCTGGAGCTAAAATTGTACCTGTACCCAGAAATATCGAATTTGAATTAGATTATAAAGCTATAAGCGAAAAAGTTTCTGATAAAACTAAAATAATCTTTCTGGCTTCACCAAATAATCCAACGGGTAATGAGAGTACTCTAGAAGATATAGAGTTTTTATTAAGCTTAAATAAAATATTAGTAGTAGATGAAGCGTATTTCGAATTTTCAAAATCAACTTATGCAGATTTAGTTGAAAAATATGATAATTTAGTTGTTATACGTTCAATGAGTAAATGGGCAGGGCTTGCTGGATTGAGAGTAGGATATGGTTTGATGTCAAAAGATTTAGCAAAATTAGTTATGGGAGTTAAAAATCCTTATAATGTTAGCACTGTGGCTGAAGAATCTTTAATTATTTCTCTTAAATATGTTGATAAATTAATGTATAAAGTAGATGCAATAATAAATGAAAGAGAAAAATTAATTAAATCTTTAGGTCAAATTACGTCAGTTAAAGTTTATCCTTCAAAGGCTAATTTTTTATTATGTAAATTAGATAATCATAATTTACAATGTGTTAATGATGGATTGCTTGGCGAAGGAGTATTTGTCAGATTGTTTGCAACTAAAGGTTTGGAAAAATGCTTTAGAGTTTCTATAGGATCTCCTGATGATAATCAATATTTTTATACAAAATTACAAAAAATTTTAAAAAGTGAATAATTTAAAAAATGATAAATAGAGAAATAAAAAACAAAAGAGATACTAAGGAAACAGTTATAGAAGTTTATTTGAATCTTGACGGGAAAGGGACTTCTGATATTAATACAGGAAATGAAATGTTTAATCATATGCTGGCACAATTATCAAAACATGGATTATTAGATATAAATATTAATGTAATTAAAGGGGACCATGATTTGGGTTGGCACCATATAGTTGAAGATACTGCAATTCTATTAGGTCAATCATTTTCAAAGTGTATAGGAGATGGTAAAAATATAACTCGCACCAGCCATTCTTACGTACCCCTTGATGAAACTTTGGTAAGAACAGTAATTGATTTTGGAGGCAGGGGTTATTTTAAATTAAGTGGATTTATAGGTGATTCTGATTTAGGAGAACTTAGTGGATCTTTAATTTCTCATTTCCTTGAAACGTTAAGCAGAGAATCAAAATGTAATATATTTGCTACTATATTAGAGGGTGTGAATAATCATCATATCTCAGAAGCATTATTTAAATCTTTAGGAATATCATTAAAAAAAGCGTTATGGATTGATCCTCGTAAAGATTCCATCCCCTCTACTAAAGGAACAATTAGTTAGTAGCTAATAATTCATTAGAATATGTAAATAAATTAGGTGTTCCGCCGCTATGAATGAAAACTACACTGCTATCTTTATCTATTTTGTTCGAATTTGCATATTCTATTAATCCAGACATTGCTTTCCCTGTATAGATTGGATCAAGAAAAATAGCTTCTTTTTCTGCTAAAAGTTTAATTGCATCAATACTTTTTTTGGTCTGAATTCCGTAACCTTGTCCATAAAAAGACAAATCCCAATTTAAATCTTTATAATCCAGGTAATCCAATTTTAATTTGTTATTAGATTTTTTATTTAAATAATTTAAAGCTTTATTAGTTATTTCTCTTATGTTCCTCATTCTTGGTTGTAATCTTGGTCCAATACCTGTTATTTTCCAATCTGAGAAGTTAAGAATCTTTTTTGCTAATGCTAACCCAAGATATGATGATCCAGAAGCTTGGAAGATATGAATTTTTTTCAACCCTAATTTTTGAAATTGGTTATTTAATTCCAAAGCTGTATTTAGGTAAGATATTACGGCAGCTATTTCGTTATATTCTTCGGCAACTGTAATATACGGTTTATAACCTTGTTTTTTTAGTTTTTTACCATAAATTATTGCTTCCTGGTGTAAGATTTGTTCATTTGTTGTATCTGAGTAAATAATTTTTATATTCATTAGATGGTTGAGTAAGTGATTTCCTTGCATCTCAGTTTTTAATTCTTTACTCATAAAATTCACAAGTTTTATATTATTTATATTAGCTGCAGCTGCCCATAATCTAGCATTATTTGAAACTCCCATATTAGCATTTACAATAATGTCAAAATTATTTTTTTTTATGTATCCGAATCTAAATTCTAAATGGCGTACTTTATTTCCCCCAAAAGCCAATCCAGTTAAATCTTCTCTTTTAATAAATAGCTCTTTGATATTTAAAGTTTTTGAAAGAGTAGGGCATTCGTGTAGAGGAGTAGGTAAATTGCCAAATCGGATCCTGTTAACTTTAGATATTTGCTTCTCTAATTCGTGGGCTAACATTAATTTATAAACTTTTAATTTTTATTGTGTATTCTTCTATCAAAGGATTAGCTAGAAATTGTTCACAAGCTTCATTTATTTTTGTTTCACATTCATTTTCGTTTTTTGCATTAACAGATAATTCTATGTATTTTCCAACTGATACATTTTCAACTAGATTATACCCAAGATTTTTTAAGCCATTTAATACTTGTGTACCTCGTGGATCATTTACAGCTTTTTTAGGAGTAATTTGAATTTTTACTGAGAATTTTTTCATAATTTAATCTAAATGACCTTTTTTAGCATAAAATGGAGATAAAGTTGGATTATTTAAAAACATATCAATAAATTTCCAAATCCTATCATTGTCAAATTCATCTAATCTGTCTATATAATTCCAAGCAGTCAGGGTAATTAAATTATCCATATCATTGTAAGGGGCAATTGTTACTTCCGACATATTTGAACCTACAAATGCATTTTTGATTTGTTCTACAACTTCTTGTGGGGCACCATTTTTATAATGAATCATTATTCCACCCCTGGCAAGATTGCTTAATGTACATTCGTCTGCGAACACTTCATCATGATAACCCCATCTTACAGGGCAACCCCATTTTTCATCTAAAAAGGGGCCAGATGTAGCCGGGGTACTTGTGTATGGATCATGAGGAACATCAATGTTTGGCAAAACTCCCCACCCCATATTACTCACATATTCCCAATCTCCATCAGGAATATCATTGTTCCAAAATTGTAAAGGTAATCCTGGAAGCACTAATCCTAAAATAAATAAAAGACCTATTGCACCAATACTTGAAAAAGCTAAATATCTCCTCAATTTTTTTGTTTTTTGTTTTTTTTCTCGATTTACCCGCTTTTGGATATTCTTTTTATATTTTTTTGTATTTTTGTTCAAATTTAATTTCCATTAATTGGTTAATGTTTCTAAAGCTTCTTTGTATCTTATGTATGTTTTTTCAATTATTTCTTTAGGTAGGTTGGGTGATGGAGGTTCCTTGTCCCAGTCTGCTGTCTCTAGCCAATCTCTTACAATTTGTTTATCATAACTATCTTGTGATTTCCCAGGTGTATAATCATTAACATCCCAGAATCTGCTTGAGTCAGGAGTGAGTACTTCGTCAATCAATGTTATTTCATTATTTATAAAGCCAAATTCAAATTTAGTGTCAGCAATAATGATGTTTTTTGTAAGCGCATATTCACTGGCCGTATTGTATAAATTTAAAGAAATGTCTTTTAATTTTTCTGATAAATCAACACCGACCAAATCAGACATTTGTTCAAATGTAATGTTTTCATCATGCCCAACTTCTGCTTTTGTAGAGGGAGTAAATATAGGTTCATTTAGTTTCGAACTGTTAACTAATCCTGATGGAAGTTTTATTCCACAAACTGTTTGATTTGATTGGTATTCTTTCAAACCACTACCTGCAAGATATCCTCTAACAACGCACTCTATATCAATTCTGGTTGCTTTATTTGCTATTATCCCTCTAGATAATTCGTCTTCGGAAATTCCTTTTAAATCATTTGTTGTTGGGTTTCTATCAAAATGATTATTAACGACATCAGACAGTTTTGAAAACCAAAATTTAGACATTTCAGTTAAAATAATACCTTTACCAGGGATAGGATCATTTAATACTACATCAAATGATGAGATACGGTCAGTTGATATCATTAATAATTGGTTATTGTTTATTTCATATGTATCTCTGACTTTTCCTTTATGCCAAATATTGCCAAGATTAGTTTCAGTTATTGGATTTATTGTATTACTCAATTTTCATTCCTTTATTAATTTTGACTTTTTGAATTTATAGTCAATATTTTTTAAATAAAAATTTATATCGAAAACTTTTTGAATTTCTTTATCATTAAGTACTGATGTTACATCTTTATTTTTAGATATCAGTTCTTGTAATTCAATTCCTTCATTCCAAGCTTTGTTTGAGCTTTCCTGAACGATTCTATAAGCCTTTTCTCTTATCATTCCTCCAGATATAAGAGTAAGCATCAACCTCTGAGAGTAAATCACGCCTTTTGATAAGTTTATATTATCTATCATCTTATTTTTATTTATTATTAGACCTTCCATTATTTCAGTAAATTTGTGGAGCATATAATTTATTGTGAAACATGAATCAGGTAATATGATTCTTTCTGCAGATGAATGACTTATATCTCTTTCGCCCCATAGAGATATATTTTCTAAAGCTATGATACTATTTCCTCTAAGTACTCTTGATAATCCGCATATCCTTTCACTTACGTCGGGGTTTTTTTTGTGTGGCATAGAAGATGATCCTGTTTGCAATTCGCCAAATGGCTCCTGTAATTCACTAATTTCAGTTCTTTGCAAGGATCTTATTTCAGTTGCAAATTTTTCTAGAGACCCACCGCAGATAGCTAGTGTTGAAATGAAATCTGCATATCTATCTCTTTGAATAATCTGGTTCGACACAGGTGCAACTTTTATTTTGAGTTTATCACATGTAAGTTTTTCAACTTCTGGACTTACAGTGGCATTTGTTCCTACTGGTCCAGATATTTTGCCTACATTTATTTGTTCTATAGATTGCTTTAATCTTAATTCTGATCTGCTTATTTCTTCAGCCCATAATAAGAATTTCAAACCTAAAGTAATTGGTTCAGCGTGTATTCCGTGTGTTCTTCCCATCATTACAGTATTTTTATTTTCTAAAGCTAACTCACTTAATAAGTTTTTTAGTTTTGTGATTTGACTTAGTATTATTTTAGATGCTTGTAAGATTTGTAGTGTAGTTGCAGTATCCCAAATATCACTTGTTGTTAATCCGTAATGAATCCATCTGCTTTCTTCTCCCAGATTTTCAGTTATAGATTGAAGGAATGCTGTCATATCATGTTTTGTGTCAGCTAATATTTCATTTAATCGCTTATAATCATAAGTTGATTTTTCAATCAGTTTATAATCTTTATGTGGAATTATTCCAACTTCTGTTAATGCCCAACAAACAGCTAATTCAACCTTTAGCCAATTGTCATATTTGTTTGATTCTGACCAAACTTTTTCCATTTCAGGAAGTGTATATCTGGGTATCATTTTATTTTTGCTTTAATTTATTTTTGTATTTTGTAATGTTTTCATTAATTTTAGGGTCTGAAAGAGCTAATATAGATGCAGCGTAGATAGCTGAATTTCTTGCTCCCCAACTATCTAAAGCAACACAACCTACTGGAATTCCGGGTGGCATTTGAACTATAGACATCAGGGCATCTATTCCTTTTAATGAACTTGATCCGATTGGAACTCCTATTACAGGTAAATTAGTCATAGCAGCGACTACTCCAGGTAAAGCTGCTGCTCCTCCGGCTGCAGTTATAAATACTTTTATATTTTCTTTTGATGCTTTTGATACATAATCCCTGAGTTTATCAAGATCTCTATGAGCGGATATGACATTAAAATCGTAGGATATTTCTAATTCATCTAATATTTCTTTGGTTTTTTCCATAGTACTGGAATCTGATTTACTTCCGATAATTATTGATACTTTACTCATTTATTCTCCTTATAATTTGATGCTATATCTGTTCTCATAAATTTATTTTTATATTTTACAGTATTTGTTACCTTATATGCTATTTTTCTGGCTTCATTTATATTTTTGCCTATTCCCACAGCTGTTAATACTCTCCCACCAGATGTTACTAGTTGTTTATTTTCAATTTTTGTACCAGCATGATATATATACGAATTATCAATTTTATTAAAATTTTCGTTTATATTAATTTTTTTCCCTGTTTCATATTTCCCAGGGTATCCGTCTGAGACTAACACGACTCCAACTGCGTTAATTTTTTGTTTAGGTATTTTCATTGTAGATGTTGATTGTATACATGATTGTATTAATGTTAGTAGATCATACTCAAGCGTAGGCATAACAACTTGAGTTTCAGGATCTCCCAAACGACAATTGTACTCAATAACAAATATTCCTTTTGGTGTTTCAATAAGCCCGCAATATAAAACTCCTTTAAAAATATGTTGTTGTTCTTTAAGTCCTTTTAAAGTTGGGTTGATTATTTTTTTTACTATATATTCTTCATTAGATTTATTAAATTGTGGTGCGGGAGCAAAACTACCCATGCCCCCTGTGTTGGGGCCTTCATCGTTATCAAATGCTTTTTTATAATCACAGGCAGATAACATGTGGAGAATTTTATTACCATCAGTAAATACAAATACACTAAATTCTTTACCATCTAAAAATTCTTCAATTATTATTGTTTCACCTGACTGCCCAAATATTTTTTTGTTCATTATATTTTCAACAGCGATTTCAGCTTCATTAAAATTATTTACTATCAATACTCCTTTTCCTCCGGCAAGTCCATCTGCTTTTATTACAATTGGAAATTTTGAAGATTTTAAAAATTTAATTGCATTTTTTGAATCAGTGAAAACATTGAAATCAGCAGTAGGTATTTTATATTTTTTCATTATATTTTTTGCAAATGTTTTACTACTTTCTATTTTAGAAGCTTTTTTACTTGGCCCGAAAATATTTAAATTGTTTTTTTCAAACAAATCAACAATTCCCATACTCAAAGGGATTTCAGGTCCGACAACTGTGAGGTCTATATTTTTGTCTTTAGCAAAATCTAATAAAGATACTACATCATCAGATTGAATATTTATATTGGTGGCATACTTATTGGTGCCGCCATTTCCAGGAGCGATATATAATTCAGTAATAGAAGGGGAGTCAGATAATTTATTTATTATTGCGCTTTCTCTTCCACCTTCTCCAACTACAAGTATTTTCATAAGTTTATTAGATATTCTAGAACACCCGCGGCAGGATTCGAACCTGCGGCCAATGGGTTAGAAACCCATTGCTCTGTCCCCTGAGCTACGCGGGCATAAAATAATTTATATTATATTCTCTTATTTTAGAGATTTAAATATTTGTTTATAATTTTATGCAGCTTTAATAGTATATTTTTATTTGTTTCCCAATCAAAACCATCTACTGATAGCTCAGATTTGAAATTTGCACCATCCACTGCGCCTAAATTTAATTGTTCTTGCATAATATCTGTTGCTTCTTTTGATGTTTCCAGTAAATTTTTATTTGCTAGTAAAGATAATGCTGCAACTAAACCCCATCCTCCCCAGTTGGAAACTGTTGTAATTATAAGATGTTTAGTTTTTGAAATAGTTGGTTCATCGATATATTTATCTGAACTTGATAAATGCTCATATAAATTTCCCATTCCTATTTCATTTCCTCCATCTCCTATACCTATAGTATTGTTATGCAAATCAAATAACACATCTATATAAGCATTGTAATTACTTATATCCTGTCTTGATATATTGAGATATCTATTATTTTCAGTAATCCCGCATCTTTCTATAGAGATTAAAGCTGAGGGTTTGTAATCTTTTATTATTGTTTTTGCAAATTCCACACTTTTCTCTTTGGTGGTATTAGGGAAAACAATAGTTTTTTGATCTTTGCCAATAAAATCTTTTGTATGACTTTCTATCAAGTATATAATTTCACCTCCAAGCTTTGTTATTGCGTTCCCAATGGAAAATGCACCTGGAGGACCATCAGTCTCTATAGTTTTTGGTATTATTTCAAAAAATCCTGTTGAAATAATGATTTTCCCTTTATTAATATTTTCTAGTATCATTTCTGCAGATTCTTTAATATAAAAATTGTTCATTATTCTAGAAAGTAATGAAAGCTCTCTATAATCATGCTCTAAAATGATATTCTGTATTTCAATAAATGCTTTGTTATCTATGTTTTTCATAATATCTCCATTTCACTAGTCTTAAGATCAGTAACGTACATATTACCAGGATGATGAGTAATCATATCAATATTTTTTTGTTGGGCTATTAACTGTGGTGTAATGCCACAACCCCAAAATACAGGTATTTCATCAGGTTTTAATTTAATTATGTCACCATAATCAGGTTTTTCAATGTCTTTTATACCAATAAGTTTGGGGTCTCCAATATGTATTGGTTTGCCATGAACTGAAGGTAATTTAGAAGAAATTGTAATTGCCTTAGTAATATAGTCTTTATGTACTGGCCACATTGAAACTACCATAGGGCCATCAAATATTCCAAAAGGTTTAGTAGGGATATTGGTAATAAATGTAGGGTCAATTTTATTTTCGTTTAAATGTTTTATAATAATACCTGCATCTTCAAAATGTTTCTGCATACTAAATAAGCATCCTATTAAGAATGTTACTTTAGATTTTGTCCAATAATTTTCGATGTTTTCAACAATTTTAGAATTTTTGTTTTGGAATATTAAATATTTACCCAAATCATACCTAATATCAGAATTAGAGGCCGATTTAACAGGAAAAGGGTTTCCAGGCTCTAAAACCTCTAAAATAGGGCAGGGTGAGGGATTTAGCATAGAATAGCTTAAAAAATCAAAAGCAACGTTTTTATCTAAAATTACTAAATTTGTTTGAATATACCCGTAAGCATAGGATGAAGTAGGTCCCAGTACTTTTAATTCTGATATACTTTTACGAATATTTTTCGGATTATCATATTTTAAATTTTCTTGCATAATAAATTATAGCATTCCAATACCTTTTTATAAAGGGACATTGAAATAATTTGAAATAATTTGAAACAAATCAAAAAGATTTAAATATAAATAAATAAAATTAAATAAGTTTAAAATAAGTATAAAAATATATTGACTCGTAGTGATCTAAGCACTAATATACTTGAACTATGTTAAAAAAGAGTAAAAAAATGCTACAAGTAGAGGGTAATATAGGAAAACCCTTAGAAGATGCGCTCCCAAGCCTAGTTACAGAGCTAGGATTGACTGGTGCGGCTAATAAATTAGGTCTAGGTAAGGCTACATTGAATTATTGGCTGTTAAAATTTGGTATAAGCGTAAGAAGAGTAGCATTAAAGCCTGGCGATAGCCTTGAAATTAGTACTAGATAACTAAAAATACAAATGGTCTGTTAAAATATTGATCTGCTGGCCGTTGATCTTCAAATGACAGGCCTTTTGTGTTTATCTTAGGTGTTTTTTCTCTTCAGTTCCCGTAATGCTTCTCTTTTTCTGTCCCTTTCGATGATTGTCTGTCTTTTATCGTATAAAGTCTTACCTTTTCCAATCCCAATTTCAATTTTTATCAAAGATTTTTTAATATAAACATTTATAGGTACTGCAGTATATCCTTTTGTATCTAATTGTTGCTTAATTTTGCTTATTTGGTATTTATGTAATAATAAATTTCTTGATCTGGTTGGATCAAAGTTAATACTATTTGGAAGGGGAGAGATATGAGCATTTAGTAGAAGTATAGTGTTATTTATTATTCTGACAAAACTATTATTTATAT
>MDTC01222578.1_pt1 | contig 11456 bp, 7 predicted proteins | sample 811181 | NCBI WGS metagenome assembly MDTC01 (sample SAMN05326644, study PRJNA326480) | marine metagenome | isolation source: seawater | place: Pacific Ocean: North | collected 2011 | reverse complement strand
GCCATTATCGGCAAAATAAAAACTGCCAAAGAGAAAGTCGTTGCAATTGTGCCACCGAAAAGAGCCGGGGCGCTTCAGAGTGCCGTAAACTTACGCTTATTGGATCGAATGGCACATTCTAGCAAGAAAAAACTCGTTCTTATTACCAGTAACCCTGCACTAGTTGCGCTGGCGGCGAACGCTTCAATTCCGGTCGCAAAAAACTTACAATCGAAGCCTGAGATTGCGACTATTCCTGCCTTGGCGGTTGATGATGGCGACGACATTATTGATGGCGGTGAACTGCCTGTCGGTGATCACGCCTCAACCGTACCGGTTCGTGATGGCAACCGTGAAGAGATGCGAAGTGAAGCGATCGAATCAATTGATATCGATGGTGTAAAGACGTCAACCGCTGCAAAAGCCACAAAGAAAGCTGGCGGCAGTAAAAGCAAAGTCAAAGTACCCAACTTTGACACCTTTCGGAAGAAGTTATTCCTAGGAATTGCTGCAGGTGTTGGTTTGACGGCCCTGTTGATTTGGATGTTTGTTTTCGCACCAGCTGCAACGGTTATCGTGACCGCCCGTACGACCACTGCTCCAGTCAGTGCTGCAGTTACCCTCAGTACCGACCAGCCGACGAATTACGAAGAGGGAATTATTGCTGCTGTTCGGGAAGAGATAGAGGTTGACGAGTCGATTGAATTTACCGCCACTGGTACAGGGCTCGTGGGTGATGAGGCGACCGGAAGCGTTACCTTTAGTAACTGTGACAGCTCTGACCCGATTACTGTTCCGTCGGGCACAACGATTACTTCGAACGGACGTTCTTATGTGACCCAGGCGAGTGCTACTGCGGGGGCCGCAAGTTTCGGAGGAGGCTCTTGCCAGACTGCCGGTACTTCTGGGGCCGTTGGTGTCGTGGCAACCACTGTCGGTAGCGCGTTTAACCGTCCTGGCGGGACACAGTTTAGTGTTTCTGGCTACAGCAGCGCAATGCGAGCGATTGCAACAAGTGAGGGTATCACGGGCGGTAACAGTGAAGAAGTAAAAGTTCCGACAAACGCTGATGTCGAGCGGGCAAGAGGTGAGCTTATCGGTCGCTCAACCGACGAACGAAAGCAAGAATTGATCGCCAGCTTTGGTGATGGAGCGAAGGTAATTGACAGTAGTTTTGCGGTCAGTCGTGAAGATGCCGTTTCGTCACCTGCTGTTGACGAGGAGGCTGCTGACGGAACCGCCACACTGACGATTGCAACAGTCTACTCAATGTATGCGGTCCCTGAAGAAGCACTCGGCGAATTTCTAACGGCAAGTATAGAGGCCCAGCTTCTCGATGATACGCAACGTGTGTATGACAATGGCACTGAAGAGGCAAGCATCAGTAACTTTCAGAGTGACGACGACACTCTTACGGCAAGCGTTGTAGCGAATGGTCGGATTGGACCTCAGGTCGACGAGGCCGCCCTGAAGGAGCAGGTAAAGGGTAAGATTTTTGGCGAGGTTCAAGATTCTCTGGAATCAATTGACGGTATACGTGAAGTTGATGTTCAGTTCTCGTACTTCTGGGTACGCACTGTTCCAAATGATACAAATAAGATTGATATCGAGTTTAAACTAGAAGATGAGTAAGCAGTCGCTACTGTGCCTGGATGTGGGCGAGAAGCGTATCGGCGTGGCATTAGCTGATACGGCAGTGCGTATTGCAGTGCCTTTTGACACCCTCACGGTTGACAGCGGTGAGTTGCAGGCAATTGCCGATATTATAGTTCGTGAAGATACCGACATAATCATTGTGGGCTACCCTCGCAATCAGCAGGGTGAAGCGACCGCACAATCTTCATACGTCGAGCAATTTGCAGAGCAGCTGCAAGACCTTGGACCAAAAATCGTTTTTCAGGACGAGTCATTAACGAGTGTCATGGCTGAACAGCGCCTCAAAGAGAGTGGTCGTCGCTATGAGAAAGGCGACATTGATATGAATGCAGCTGCAATTATTTTGCAGGATTATTTGGAGGAGCATTTTGGATAAGTCACCGACGAATACGCCACAGCCACCAGAGGTACTGCCGGTCCCTCAGCCGCAGCCGATCGAGGGAACTCAGAGCGGGCTCAAAACTCCTGGTCCCGGTAAACGGAAGAAGATTTTATTGTGGGTGAGCGCGGCGATTTTTGCGCTGCTTGTTCTGCTAAGTCTGGGCGCGTATCTGTGTTATCAACAGCAACTATCACCTGTTGACGCCTCAAGCACCGAGCTGGTCAGGGTTGATATTGTCGCCGGCACAACTCCAGATGGGATAGCACGCCAGCTAGAAGAAGAGGGTTTGATACGGAGTGTTGCAGCTTTTAGCGTATATACTCGAGTGACTGGTGTGCAGAATAGCTTGCGGGCAGGCACTTACCGGCTGTCCCCGTCTGAATCAACACCGGAAATAGTCGGCCATCTTCAGAACGGGAAAGTTGACAGTTTCGATATTACGTTCTTGCCTGGAGCTACATTGGCTGATAATCGACAGGTGTTGCTTGCTGCTGGGTATCCCGCTGAAGAGGTTGATGCTGCGCTTGCGGTGAACTATCAGTCACCATTGTTCGCAGGAAAGCCAACTGGGGCTGACCTAGAGGGTTATATCTTCGGGGAGACCTACCGTATGGCAAGCGGTGCTGCGGTCACCGACATCTTGCTGCGGACGTTTGATGAGTTCGAGGCGGTTATTGATGAGTATGATTTGGTAGCTGGGTACGAAGCACAGGGCCTGAGCCTGTTTGAGGGCATCACACTGGCCTCAATCATTCAGAGAGAGTCAGGAGGCGGTGATCAGGCGGAAATTGCTCAGATCTTCTTAAAACGGCTTGAAATAGGCATGGAGCTTGGTTCAGACGTCACCTATCAGTATATTGCTGATAAAACAGGAGTAGAGCGCTCGGTGGACCTTGATTCACCGTATAATACTCGCCGTTATGCTGGACTGCCACCCGGACCGATTGCAGTACCAGGGGTGGACGCTCTTCGGGCAGTTGCTGCTCCTGCTGACACAGACTATCTGTTCTTCTTGAGTGGTGATGATGATGTAACGTACTACGGGAGAACCCTCGAGGAGCACGAGGCCAATATCCGCAATTATTGTCAGCAAAAGTGCCAGATCATCTAGGTATTCCAACAGAGGTCAGTGTCTCAAAAGACATAAACTTCATTGATTTTATCTGCTAGCTTTGCTACAATTTGAAGTGCACATTAGTGGCTCTGTCTACTGGTTGGATTTTGCGAACTATTTTTACATAGAGGAAATCCAAATGCGAGTGGGAAGCCAGGTCATTAGTGAGCCTGCCGCAAACGTCGTACGGGTATCGAAATTATAATAATGAAATCGGTCGAACATACCCTTTTCTCGTTAAGAGAAGAAAGACTTATTATGGTAGTCGCCCTTGTAGCAATACGAGTGGCAGGAGAACGATAATTCGTAATCAGATCTCGACAGGCTCTGCCTCTCACGGATCAGCTGTTGCAGCGCAACAGCCCACCACATACCGACGTCGCTCTGCGAAGAGTCGGATCAAACCAGCAACTATCGCTATATACGCGAGTGTTTTTACCCTCCTTATTGTGATAATTGCTATCGGCTACCGTTCACCACAACAGGTGACAGGTGTCGCTAACTCAGCCGCTTCCTTGGCTATTCAGCCAAATGAAAATGATACACAAACTGCCGTAAACGATGTTGTTGCATCGTCTATTGCTTCTAGTGTCGCGCATTCTGCCAACTTGTCAGTCGCACCGTCGGTGGCCAGCCTCGCTATTTCAACGCAAATTGAAAGCGAATTGCCAACTACTGACGAGTCTTCGAGTGCCAAGCCACAGATTATTCCACTTTCTGCCGCGAGTCGACAGATTGAAACGTATACTGTGAAAAGCGGTGATACTGTTGCAAGTCTTTCAGACCGCTTTGGTATTAGCGAGAACACCATCAAGTGGGCAAATGACCTAACGGGTAACTCTTTGACCGCAGGGACAAAGCTCGACATCTTGCCTCGCAATGGTATCGTCTACACCGTAAAAAGCGGTGACACCGCCGAGAGCATTGCCGAGAAGTATCAGGCTCAAGCTGCCTCGATCATTACCTATAACGACCTTGAAATCTCTGGCGTGACCGCCGGGTTAAAGATCATTATTCCAAATGGTATCCTTCCAACCACTGAACGTCCTGGGTACGTTCAACCGTCTCGAGCACCTTTGTCTGATGCAAGTGTTGGTTACAACCTCGGATATGGAAATGCCTTCATAGGTAATACATGGACCATTAGGATTGGTACACCAATGTATAGTGGAAATGCATATGCTTTTGGGAACTGTACTGCATACGTATACGATCGTCGAGTTGAACTTGGACTACCTGTGGGGCAATTCTGGGGGAATGCAACGACGTGGGATGATAGTGCTGTAAGGCAAGGATTAAAAGTGAGCAACACTCCTTCGGTCGGAGCCATTATCCAAAATGAAGGTGACTATGGTCACGTTGGGATCGTAGAAGAAATTCTTCCAAATGGTGACCTTCGATTGAGTGAAATGAACGCGTATGTGAGTGGGGGTGGATTCAATATCGTATCTGGTCGTACGTTACCAGCCTCTCAGGTTTCAAATTTCGCGTACATTCAGTAACAATATGTTTGTAGATACCGCAAAAGTGTTTGTGCAGGCTGGACGCGGCGGTAACGGCGCGGTTAGTTTTCGACACGAAATTTATGTTGATAAAGGTGGCCCTGATGGTGGCGACGGCGGCAAAGGTGGCGATGTTATTTTTGTTGCCACTGAAAACTTGAATACACTGGTAGATTTTCGATTCAAACCAGAACTAAAAGCGCAGCCAGGGCAATCTGGTGCAAAGCGTGATCGACATGGTCGCTCTGGTGACCCGTTGTACGTAAAGGTTCCAATGGGGACAATCGTGAAGCGTGAAGGCCTTGTGATTGCTGATTTTACTGAAGATGGCCAAGAAGCGGTGATTGCTCGTGGCGGTGATGGCGGATTTGGGAATGCTCACTTTAAATCATCGGTTCGTCAGGCACCGCGTATCGCTGAAAAAGGTGAAGAGGGCGATACGTTTGAAGGTGAACTTGAGTTGAAATTATTAGCTGATGTCGGCTTGGTTGGTTTCCCGAATGCCGGAAAGTCCACATTCTTAAGCGTCGTTAGTAACGCCCGACCAGAGATTGCTGACTATGCCTTTACAACGCTGACCCCCAACCTTGGGGTGGCCGACATCGATGACGGAAGCCTGTTGATTGCTGACATCCCCGGGCTGATTGAAGGCGCTAGTGAGGGCAAGGGACTCGGAGATGCCTTCTTGCGTCACGTTGAGCGTACGGCCGTCTTGCTGCATCTTATTGACGCGTACGAGTCTGACGTCGCTAAGGCCTATCAGACGATCCGTCACGAGCTCTCATCGTACAATGCCACCTTGGCTGATCGACCAGAAGTAATTGCACTGACAAAAACAGAAGGCCTAGATGAAGAGTTGATCCAGATGCAGATGGAGGCTCTGAAGACTGTGGCTGCCGATCGACCTATTTTTGCTATTTCCTCACCCGCACATACCGGCCTTAAGGAAGTTTTGCGCGAACTACGGACTATGGTGACGGAAGCCCGACAGAAAAAGGCAGATGAGGAAGCAATCGATGACGAGGGCATGCCCGTTATCTCGCTGTCATCCGAGCAAGTAGCGAAGGCTTGGCACGTCGAGAAGCTTGAGGAGTCTGACCAGATAGTCTATCGGGTAACGGGTCATAAAATTGAGAAGTTTGCCCGCCGGACGAACTTCGATACTCACGAAGGCTTGAACCGCTTGCGTGACATTATGAAGAAAATGGGGATTCACCACGCCTTAACACGGGCTGGGGCACAAGGCGATAGCGTTATTCGCATCGGTCAAGACGAGTTCTCGCTGGTCGAGCAAAAAGACGACTTTTAGATACCTATTGACATTTTCACTAATTTCTGTTAGTATTAAAAAATGTTCATCTGATCGGATGCAGGGCCCCGAGCCCTCCGACGTTGGACACTTTGATGGAAACTGGAAGCGAAAGGAGTATTAAGCTAAAAACTTAATACACACGTCGCACATAAACCACGGAGGCGGTTCGTCTTGCGTCACCCCGTTCAACCCAGACGGATAGGACGTAAGCGTTAAAAAGCTCGGTAGACCCGAACACTGCCAACGCTCGCCGCCTCCGTGGCCACCTCGTATACATAACTCATAATAATCATGAAATTATACTGAAGGACCATCACATCGAGCGCCCAATTTGGGCGCTCTCTTCTATTTATCGTTATAATAAGTCGTATGCCGAAAACTTTTTTCTTTTACGACCTCGAAACATCAGGGCTCAGTGCCCGCGACGACCGAATTATGCAGTTTGCTGGCATCAGAACCACATTGGATCTGGAACCGATCGGCGAACCGTACAATCTGCTCGTTGCGTTGAATGACGATACGCTTCCTAGCCCCGACGCATTGATGGTAACTGGTATTACGCCACAGCAAACGGTTGCTGAGGGGTACAGTGAAGCTGAGTTTGCTAAGATACTCATGAAAGAGGTTTTTACCCCAGACACTGTTGTTGTGGGGTTCAACAATATCCGTTTTGACGATGAGTTTATCCGTCATTTATTTTGGCGAAACTTTTATGATCCCTATGAATGGTCGTGGAAGGAAGGGCGATCACGCTGGGACCTCCTTGATGTCGTGCGCATGACGCGAGCGCTCCGTCCCAAGGGTATCGAGTGGCCGGTAGTTGACGGCAAGGCGACCAATCGCCTTGAGTTGCTGACGAAGCTGAATGGCATTGATCATTTTAAGGCCCATGATGCTTTGAGTGATGTTGAAGCGCTCATCGCAGTGACAAAGCTAATTAAACAAAAGCAGCCGCAATTATACGAGTATTTGTTTAAGATGCGCGACAAGAAAGCCGTCAAAGAGTTGGTTAATTTGGACGATAAACAGCCGTTTGTGTACGTCAGCGGGCGGTTTGATGGTGAATATCATAAGGCGACGGTAGCGTTTCCGTTGACATCGGGGCGCAACGGCGCAGTCGTGGCATATGACCTGCGCCACGACCCAACACCGTTTTTAGATATGCCACTGCCACAGCTCGAGAAGATCTTCTACGCGAGTTGGGAAGAACGCAAAAAGGATGACTATCAAGGTCTGCCTATTAAAGAGCTACAGTACAACCGTGCGCCAGCCGTGGCGCCGCTTGGTGTATTGGCACAAGAGGGTGGCTGGGAGCGGATTGGGCTCGATGAAGCAACAATTGCGAAGCATCGTAAGATACTGCTATCTTCACCATCGTTTGCCGAGAATGTGCGTACGCTTATCGAGCGGCGACCAGAATTTAAGAAAGCTGTTGATCCCGAAGCGCAATTATACGATAGTTTTTTGCCTGACCAGGATTCACTCGCTGTCGAGAAGATTCGGTATGCTCGACCAGAAGACTTAGCCGATTTGCATCCTAGTTTTATAGATGAGCGGCTCGACCCACTCTTGCTGCATTACAAAGCACGTAATTTCCCGCGGTCACTTGCAGAGGACGAGGTGCGCAGCTGGGAGCAGTGGCGAGCAGACCGATTGCAGCGTCAGATGCCGGCTTTTGTGCAGCGCCTTAATCAATTAGCGACAACGATCGCTGATGAGAATAAGCAGTTTATCTTGCAAGAGTTGCAGCTTTGGGCTGAGAGTATTGCGCCTGTTGACGTCGAATAGAGGCAGCAACCAGCCGGCCGAAGACGAGACCAACCATGAGTACGCTCAGGCTGAGCATCGTGCTTGCGTCAAGATAGAGGGTTGTGCCAGGAATTTTTCCAGCAATCAGAAAAAATGCGAGCTCATTAAACGCGTTCATACTGTCGAGAATCAGTACGCTTGAGGCAATAAGGCTGGTGTAAAGGATTGTTTTTTGCATAATTATTTTCTAATGTTGTTAGGAATATAGCAAACAGGGGTGATAAAAGGCAAGCATAAGGGGTACGCTTCACTTGGCGATACTGGAAAAAAGTTGCAAAAAAGAGTATAATCGAACAGTTATGTCAGAAGTCATTCGAGTTACTGGAGCCCGCGAACACAACCTGAAAGATATTTCGGTTGAGATTCCCCGCGATAAACTAGTTGTTATTACTGGCTTGAGCGGCTCTGGAAAATCTAGTTTGGCGTTTGATACGATTTATGCCGAAGGGCAACGCCGGTACGTCGAGAGTCTTTCGAGCTACGCTCGCCAATTCCTAGGCTTGATGGAAAAGCCCGATGTTGATCAAATTGAGGGGTTGAGCCCGGCGATTAGTATCGACCAAAAATCAACCAGTCGGAACCCGCGCAGCACTGTAGCGACGGTGACGGAGATTTACGACTACCTGCGGCTGCTGTTTGCGCGCATCGGTGTGCCACACTGTCCTGTCTGCGGAAAAGCGGTGACGCGTCGAACTCCTGAAGATATTATTGACGAAATTATGAAATTAACGACAGGCGCCCGCTTGATGTTATTGGCGCCAATCGTTAAAAGCAAGAAGGGTGAACATGCTCATATCCCCGAACAATACCGTCGATTAGGGTTCGCTCGAGCAAGAGTAGACGGAGTAGTTTACTCACTGGATGAATTCCCGCAGTTGGATAAAAAATACAAACACGACATTGAAATTGTGGTCGATCGCATTTCGTTATCTGAGGATATGCGTTCGCGGGTTGCGCAGTCTGTCGAGCAGGCACTGGACCTTGCTGGTGGTGTTGTGGAGATTCACGATGTTGATGCCGACACCAACCATATGTACAGCCAGCGGTATGCGTGTCTTGACCACCCAAACGAAGAGATCCCCGAGTTAGAACCGCGACTGTTTAGCTTTAACGCTCCGCAAGGTGCGTGTCCTGTCTGTACGGGGCTTGGCAGCCGGCAAGAAGTTGATCCAGAGCTTGTCTTTAATCCCAACCTGACAATTTCGGAAGGCGCAATTCGACCGTATAACCGTGTGAACAGTGACGCGTGGTACATGAAGCGCTTGCAAGCCGTGGCAGATCGACATGGCTTTAGTTTGAAAGTGCCAGTTCGTGAGTTAAAGCCTGAAGCCATTGAGAAGATTCTGTATGGAACAGGCGAAGAGAAGTATCGCGTATCCCTGGGCGACGGACGTGCCTATGACGCAGCATACGAGGGAGTCATTCCAAACCTCGAGCGTCGGTTCAAAGAGACTGACAGTGACTTTATGCGTCGTGACATCGAACGCTTTATGCGTGAACGCCAATGCCACGCCTGTAAGGGCGCTCGCCTAAAGCCAGTTGTCTTGGCAGTGACAATTCACGGCTTGAACATAATGGATATTTGTATGTTGGGTGTTGACGCAGCACTGGATATCTTTGAAAAGAAACTGAATCTTACTGATGAAGAGCAGTTTATCGCTACCCAGATTCTGAAAGAGATTACCGCTCGACTTGGCTTTATGAATAACGTTGGCTTGAACTATCTTGAGCTTTCACGTGCCGCCAACACACTTTCTGGAGGTGAGGCGCAGCGTATCCGTTTGGCGACCCAGATTGGTTCTGGTTTGCAGGGTGTACTGTACGTTCTGGACGAGCCTTCGATTGGGTTGCACCAGCGGGATAACGATCGCTTGATTGCAACATTGAAGCATCTGCGTGATTTGGGTAACACCGTGTTGGTGGTAGAGCACGATGAAGATACGATTCGTCAGGCCGACTATCTCCTGGATATTGGACCTGGTGCCGGCGTTGCTGGAGGGCACATTGTTGCTCAGGGGACACCGACAGAGGTCGCCGAGAACGAGGAGAGTATCACTGGTCGTTATTTACGAGGTACCGAGAAGATTGAGGTGCCAAAGAAGCGGCGCACCGTCGAGAAGGATCGTGGTCTGGTAATTAAGGGCGCACGAGAGAACAATCTGCGCAATATTGATGTGACGATTCCACTTGGTGTGATGACGGTTGTTAGTGGCGTCAGCGGATCGGGTAAATCAACCCTCGTAAACGATATTCTTGCCAAAGAGTTGTCGGCTCGCTTGCATCGTGCACATGAAGTTCCAGGTGCCCACGATAACATTGAGGGTATCGAAAAGCTCGACAAGGTCATTGTTATTGACCAGTCAGCAATTGGGCGGACACCTCGTTCAAATCCGGCTACGTATACCGGTGTCTTTACGCCGATTCGTGATCTATTTGCTGCCACAACCGAAGCGAATATTCGCGGCTACAAAGCCGGTCGATTTAGTTTTAACGTTAAGGGCGGCCGCTGCGAAAACTGTCAGGGTGACGGTGTCATAAAGATCGAAATGCATTTCTTGCCTGATGTTTACGTTACCTGTGATGTCTGTAAGGGCAAGCGGTACAATCGTGAAGCTCTAGAAATTAAATACAAAGACGCTACAATTAGTGACGTACTTGAGATGACGGTTGAACAAGGCGCAGCGTTCTTCGAGAACATACCGGCCATCGCTCGTAAGCTTAATACGTTGGTCGACGTGGGGCTGGGATATATTAAGCTTGGCCAGCCAGCAACGACATTTAGTGGCGGAGAGGCGCAGCGTATTAAGCTTGCCTCAGAGCTTTCGCGTCGTTCAACCGGCAAGACATTGTACATCCTGGACGAGCCAACAACTGGGCTGCACAGTGCTGACGTTAAGCGCCTGTTGGGTATCTTGCAGAAGTTGGTGCAGGGGGGCAACAGCATGGTGGTGATTGAACACAACTTGGATGTTATTAAGACTGCTGATCATATCATCGACATGGGGCCAGAGGGTGGTCTTGCTGGCGGACAGGTGGTTGCAATGGGTACGCCAGAGGCTATCACGAAAGTTGCCGATTCGTACACTGGAAAGTATCTTAAGAACTTGCTATAGATTCAGGATCTTGGGCAAGAATAAGAACATTGTAGTCTGCGAGTTCTAACGAGAGCTCGCAGTTTTCGTCTGTGGTGACTGTTGAGATGTTTGTTTCGTGAAAGTCGGGGCTGTAACCGTTCCAGCTGCTGTTGAAGCGGACATGCCAGGTTCCTGCAACCGGTACGTACAGCTTGTAGTTTTTGAATCGCTGAGCGCTGGCGTTGACAATGACAATAACGTCATCGTGCGGGCCACCGTGCAGCCAGCGGTGATAGGCAATCACATTGCTGGACATATTTTCGTGGAAGACGTTGATTCCGCTGCCGGTCAGCCCGGCAGTATTGTGGTATAAGTTCTTTCGTAAATTAACCATGTGTTGGTGAGCCATGACGATACCGGCAAACTGGGTAGTGCGGTCCCATTCCAGCATGCGCCAATCATTGAAGCTACCTTCTTGCATAAATTCACCACCCTGTAGCAGCATGGGAATACCTGGGGCTGTGAGCATAATAGCGTTTGCAAGCAAGCCAAATTGACGCGCCGATAGGCTCCCTGAGTTACCTGGAGATGCGGCTTCGCTGAGCCGTACTTCCCCGTTAGCCGCAGT
>MDTC01176576.1_pt1 | contig 11457 bp, 10 predicted proteins | sample 811181 | NCBI WGS metagenome assembly MDTC01 (sample SAMN05326644, study PRJNA326480) | marine metagenome | isolation source: seawater | place: Pacific Ocean: North | collected 2011 | reverse complement strand
CGTAATAAATGGGCAAACTGCTTTTGAATATCAGCTAACGTGTCGAAAATGTCAGCGTGATCAAACTCAAGGTTGTTGATAACCAGAGTGTTCGGTGAATAATGAACAAATTTAGATCGCTTATCAAAGAATGCGGTATCGTATTCATCCGCCTCGATAATAAAAAAATCGCTTTCACCCAGTGCTGCACTCACATTAAAGTTACCGGGTACGCCTCCAATCAAAAAGCCAGGCTGATAGCCATTCGCTTGCAGAATCCAAGTAAGCATACTGGCAGTTGTGGTTTTACCGTGCGTTCCAGAAACAGCAAGCACCCAACGCTGACCCAAAACATTGTCATGCAACCACTGGGCTCCTGAGCAATAACTGAGCTTCTGGTTCAGTACCGCCTCAACTTCAGGGTTGCCGCGACTCAGAGCGTTGCCAATGATGACAAGTTCGACCGTTTTATCGATATTCTCCGCACGGTAGCCCTCGATGAGATCAATACCCAAAGCTCGCAACTGATCACTCATCGGCGGGTAAACCTGTTGGTCGGAGCCTGTAACCTGATGACCCAGTTCGGTTGCTAAACGGGCGATACCGCCCATAAATGTGCCACAGATGCCAATAATATGAATATGCATAGTCATTTTTCGAGCTAAAATAAAACGCTAAGTGTATCACTCACGCGCACAATCAACAGGATTTTTGCGCAGAATTAATGTACGATACGCGTCCATACACCTGTCACGACAAAAAGGGAATGGAACGACATGAAACGCCTGCTTCCAACGCTCCGTGCTGATAATGCACCTGAAGGACTGATTTCAGTTCTTAATACCATACAAATTGCCGCCAAAGAGATCTCTTTTCGGCTGCATCAAGGCGCCCTCGCCGGGGTATTGGGCTCAACACTGGACGAAAATATCCAGGGTGAAACGCAGAAAAAGCTCGACGTGGTCGCAAACCAATTGCTCAAAACCTTATTGCTTGAGTCTCCTCGTGTACACGCAATTGCCTCGGAAGAAGAGGACAGCATTGTATTGAGCCCGAATTCAGGCGAGTACTTAGTTGCTTTTGATCCGCTTGATGGCAGCTCAAACATCGATATCAATGGTACAGTGGGTACTATTTTTTCGGTTTTACCCAAGCCAGAAAATAGCGCCAATGACGAATCTATGTTTCTGCAAAAAGGGCGTAACCAAGTCGCGGCAGGATACGTACTTTATGGTCCCTCGACTATGTTGGTAATGACAACAGGATCGCATGTCCGCACCTACACGCTCGACCAAACAGTAGGTGAGTTTTTACTGACTAAGGACACTGCGTCTATCCCAGCGGACACTCAAGAGTTCGCAATAAATATGTCTAATCAACGCCACTGGGGTACGGCGGTGCGCGAATACGTCGAACACCTGCTTTTAGGTGAGGACGGCCCTCGACAAAAGAATTTTAATATGCGTTGGAACGCGGCAATGGTTTCTGATGTCCACCGTTTAGTCACTCGTGGCGGCTTATTTACATATCCGTGGGATGCTCGTAATCCTGACAAGCCGTATAAACTGCGCTTAATGTACGAGGCTGCACCAATGGCTATGATTGTAGAGAAGGCGGGCGGCTCGGCAAGTAATGGCTATGTGCCCATTTTAGATATTGAGCCTGAGCAGATTCACCAACGTGTAGCTGTTGTCATGGGCTCGACAAATGAAGTACAAAAATGCGTTGAATATCATGAGAAGCATGGGTAAGACCTTAGCTTAATCCCTTGCCCCGATAGCGACAAACGATATAATTTAGTGGTTAACAATTAACTGATGTAGGAAACATTATGAGTTTAGGTAACGTACCTGCGGGTAACAATCTTCCCGATGAAGTGAACGTAATCATTGAGATTCCAGCAAATGCTGACCCGATTAAATATGAAGTCGACAAAGACACTGGCACCCTTTGGGTTGATCGTTTCATGGCGACGCCAATGTTCTATCCATGCAATTATGGTTTTGTGAACCATACCTTGTCTCTCGACGGTGACCCCGTTGACGTGCTTGTTCCTACACCTTATCCATTGCAAGCCGGCTCGGTCATTAAATGCCGCCCTGTCGGCGTGCTTAAAATGAGCGACGAATCAGGCGAAGATGCGAAAGTCGTTGCTGTCCCGGTGAGTAAGCTGACTAAAGAGTACGACCATGTTCAGGACATTGATGACCTTCCTGAATTACTTCGTGCACAAATCACGCACTTCTTTGAGCGTTACAAAGAACTCGAAAAAGGCAAGTGGGTCAAAGTCGAAGGCTGGGGTAACGCAGCAGACGCGAAAGAGGAAATCGAGTCCTCTTACAAACGCGCTCAGAAGTAATTATGGCTTATGCCATAGAAATCGACCACCTTGCCTTTGCGTGGCAAGGTGGTCAACTCACTTTAGATATTCCTCACTGGCAGGTAGAAACGGGTGAATCCGTTTTGCTCCGCGGACCGAGTGGCAGTGGTAAGTCGACGTTGTTATCGTTGCTTGCGGGTATCAACGTAGCTCAACAGGGGAATGTGAGTTTACTCGACCAGTCCTTATCTAACCTCAGTGGTCGCAAGCGCGATAGATTTCGTGCTAATCACATTGGCTATATTTTTCAGCAATTCAATTTACTCCCATACTTAAGCGCGCTCGACAACGTGCTCCTGGCAACTCAATTTTCTCCTAAACGCCGCCAGCGCGTAGCTGAAAGTGGCCAGTCGGCGGAACAGCTCGCTATTCAATACTTAAAACGGCTCGGTCTTAGTGCCTCGCAGCAACAACAAGCGGCGGCTAACTTGAGTGTGGGTCAACAGCAACGCGTGGCAGCTGCAAGAGCATTGCTCGGTGCACCCGAGTTATTGATCGCTGACGAACCGACTTCAGCGCTCGATAGCGATCGCAGAGATGATTTTATAAAACTTTTGCTCGAACTCAGCGAACAGAATAATACAACCGTATTATTTGTGACGCACGATGCGAGTCTCGGGCAGTATTTTAATCGTCATGTTGAGTTAAGCGACATCAATCGAGCAGCGGGAGGTTCACCCCATGCTTAAACTTGCTATTAAAAGCTTGGCTAATCGCAAAACCAGTGCGCTACTGACGGTTATTGCAATCGCTGTCAGCGTCGCGCTGTTACTCGCCGTTGAACGCGTAAAAGAACAAGTGCAGGCAAATTTTGCCAATACCGTATCGGGCACCGATCTCATCGTCGGCCCCAGAAGCGGCGACGTACAACTGCTACTCGCATCCGTTTTTCATATCGGAGCACTCAACAATAGCATGAGCTGGCAAAGCTATGAGAGGCTAAGCCAAAATCGACAGGTCGAATGGTCGGTACCCATCTCTCTAGGAGATAGCGTTAGTGGCATGCCGGTTGTTGCGACAACCGCCGGTTATTTCCAGCATTTTAAGTATGCCAACCAACAGCCACTTAAATTGCAGCACGGCGAGTGGTTTAATCATTCTGAGCAAGCCGTATTAGGTGCTGATGCCGCAGAAAAGTTGGCCTTTAATATTGGCGACCAACTCATTATCGCACATGGCACAGGCGGCATAAGCTTTAGCCAACACAGTGGACATCCAATTGATGTTGTTGGCGTTTTGAAACGCACAGGCACCCCTGTTGACCAATCAGTATATGTCGACTTAGAAACCCTAGAAGACATTCACAGTGGTACACCAGATGCCAACGCCGACGATAAGTCTCATCATAGCCATGATGAGCATGCGGATCATCATCATCCAACCAACGCGATTAGTGCCGCTTTGATTGGACTAAAATCTCGCCAGATGGCGTTGTTTATGCAGCGAGATATTAATACCGCAGACGGCGAGCCTCTAACTGCTTTGATGCCTGGTCAAACACTGCAACAGTTGTGGAAAACACTACGTGTTTTTCAACAAGCACTTAATGGTATCTCTGCAATAGTCGTTATTATTGGACTCCTCGGTATGCTGACCATTTTGCTCGCAAGCTTACGCGAACGCAGTCGAGAGATGGCTGTGTTAAGAGCGGTAGGTGCGGGTCCTGGCACGCTGTTCACGTTGTTGGTCACTGAGGCAGTATTATTAACGATCATTGCTACGGCGTCGGGGCTGGCGTTGCTATATATCCTGCAAATTTCCCTTGCCGGCGTGATTCAGCAGCAAACGGGATTATTGTTTGCTCTGCAGTGGCCTACCGCTGCAGAATGGTGGAGAATGTTATTTGTGGTTGTTGCAGGCTTCTTAATGAGTCTTGTACCTGCTTGGCGCGCTTACCGCCAATCACTTGCAGACGGTTTAACGGTGAAAGTATGAAGTATAGTTTGAAAGTAATGATGAGCACGGCGTTGCTATTTCTGGCGAGTCAGAACATGGCGTTCGCAAGCGAAAAAATTGGTTGGAAAGATTTAGTACCTGAAGGCTTTACCCCTCCCCCCGTAAAGCCTCAGTCGTATTACGACCAAAACCCTGAAGAAGCAGAGCAAAAGTTTCTTGATGCACCTGTTGTAGAGGCGCTAGATGGCAAGAAAGTGAAAATTCCTGGCTATGTCGTACAACTGGAAGGCAACGCGGACGCGGTTACAGAGTTCTTATTAGTCCCGTATTTTGGTGCTTGTATCCATGTTCCACCACCGCCTCCTAACCAAATTATCCACGTTAAGTTCGAAGAAGGTGTTCCTTACGAGAACACCTACGATGCGGTTTGGGTCGAAGGAACTATCTCAACTCAACGGACAGACAGTGATTTAGCGGTTACGGGCTATTCAATGAAAGCTGATAGCGTCACGGTTTATCAGTAACGATATTATTCTATGTTGGCGGATTGTTTAGCAAGCAGCTCCGCCAACCGTTGTGCTGGCATGGGTTTCGCGAAATGAAACCCCTGTGCCTCCGCCACCTGTAAGTTTTTGAAATAACTCACTTGCTCTTCAAGCTCAATACCCTCTGCTAACACACTCATTCCCAGTCGATGAGCCATATTCACAATAGTCTCAATAATGATACGGCCACTGTCTTCATTTGAGTTGTGTACGAATGTCTTGTCGATTTTAATACGATCGAGTGGAAGTTTCTGAAGATAACTCAACGATGAGAAGCCGACGCCAAAATCATCAATAGCCACATGAATACCTTGCCGTTTTAGACGGTAAAGTATATCGGCCACAAGATCAGGGTCTTCCATCACAATACTCTCAGTGATTTCCAGTTCAAGTCGGTCTGGGCTGACATTATGGTTTTGTAACTGCTGTTCGACTAACTCAGGAAAATCACGCATTCTAAATTGCGGCACTGATACGTTGACAGCAACGCGAAGTTCGGGCAAACCTAGCTCGTCAAACTGGCGGATCTGCTGGCAAGCCTCTTCAATGACCCAAGCACCGATATCAACGATTAACCCTGAATATTCTGCCAGCGGAATGAACTCGCCAGGAGAGATAAAACTACCATCGCGCTGCGGCCACCGCAGTAAGCTCTCAACCCCAATAATCCGTTTTGAAGCTAAACAGACTTGCGGCTGATACCACACCTCTAACCGTCTTTCTGCGAAATCGGCCCGCAGCATGCGTACAATATGTAACCGACGCTGAGTTTCCTGCTCCATATAAGGCAGATAGTAATTATGACGCTCAAAAGAATTCTTCTTCGCATTTTTAAGTGCAATATAAGCTTGCTTAAGCAAGCTCTTACCGCTCTCATGCTCGCTATTCGATGCAGCAGTAAAGCCACAGGTAATGCTCAATGGAATATGATGCTCTCCCGCTCTATACGGAAGTCTAAATAACTCATTCAGATTACGGGGCGAGATAATTTCTTCGGGACCAATTAAACCAAAGACATCAGCGGCAATGCGTGAAATAAACACCTCAGACCCCAGTTGCTCACTCAAGCGCAAAGCGACCGACCGAAGTAATAAGTTGCCGACATCCTGTCCGAGCCCGTCATTCACATCAGAAAAATGGTCGATATCCATAATTGAAACGACAATATGTTCATCTTTCTGCTTTGCGAGGTCTGATAGGCGTTTAGAAAACTCGCTTCGATTTGCGACACCTGTCAATGGATCACGATAAGCCGCGGCACGCAACTCCTCAAACAAGTTCGCGTTTTCAAATCCCACGGCAATATTAGCGAGAAACACCTCGAGTAACTCTTGGTCATAATTCTCCAGCAACTCTTCTGTTTCTATGTAAGCAGCGGCTTGATGAACTTGTCCATCGATGAAAAATACGGAAGCGCCCTGTAATTGAATATGACGCTTTTCCCGCAAGCACTGTTTCACCGCTTCTTCTATAAATGCCGAATTAAGACTCGAAATTGAGCGATTAATACTTCCAGCGAAATGCCCTGCTGCCCCAAGTACAAGAATGTCATCATCTTTATGTGGCGCTCGCGCTCCTACGATACCCTCGGCTGACAACCCTAATAGCGAAGCTAACTGAGTCACCACGCCCTCAGAAAAATTCACAATAGAGTGCTTTTCCATCAGATTCGATGCAGAGTGAATAATTTTTCGTAACCCGCGGCGGTTTTCGTTGATAGTACGTAGTTGTTGGTATGAACGGATGGCAGCAAAAACGGTGGTTAACAAGCGACTTCGGGTCAGTTCCGTTTTTATTTTGTAGTCGTTTATATCATAATCTTTGATAACACTTTCTTCTGGCGCGTAACCGGGTTGACCGGTGCGTAGCACAATTCGAACTTCTTCGTTACGTAATTCATTACGTATGGCTCGTGCAACCTTGAGTCCAGCATCATCGGATTCCATGACAACATCCAACAACACCATTGCGATGTCGTCATGGTCAGCCAGCATATCCATTGCTTGCTGACCATTATAAGCATGAATGAACTCAAGCGACTTGTCAGCAATCAGCACATCCGAAAGCGCCATTTTAGTCACGGCATGAATCTCCTGATCATCGTCGACGATCAAGATTTTCCAACTCTCCAATGCACTAACTGCCCTCGTTTCCTCCTCATCGTCGATAAGAAACAGCGGCTCTTCATTTTTACTGCTCATTCTTGCCTGCAATTTGTTAATTCCGATATAACAATCTAGCCATATCGAACTTTAACTGCAAGTATTTATAACAGGCTATCTAGAAATGAACGTCAACTGACACGAACGGACCCGAGAACCGAATATCACTGTATGTATCGTCGATATCATCGAGCTTAATTTCCATATCGCGGTACCCTAAACGCACGCTCGCATCTATCGCCGCATTATCTAAGAACTGATACTCCACTGATGCACTAACATCGCGGATATCGCTATCGTCAAAACTTAATGCACTCGCCTCAGCATTGATCCACCAAGAAGTGAATGGTAGTCCGATTTTTGTTGATGCGTAAGCCATCGGTACCGTACCAGAGAAATCAACGGGAGTAACAGCGGCATCTGCGACGATATAACGGGTGTTTCCATCAAAGCGTTTTGCATTGACACCTAAGTCAATCGAGACGATATCGTTGTCAAAGATTTCATAATAAAGAATATAATCAACGTGACTAAAATCGCTTTTTGGATTTATGCCATCACCGTCGACCGTCATGTCGTTCCAACGTGCTTTAAAATTCGGAATTAAGGGTATTGGATGTTCAAGTGCGACATAGTAGCTGGAGAACGTCTCGCCTTGATCATCATAATTGCCTAACTGTACTAACGGATCAAAAGCTGAAATCGAACCATCGACATTTCCATCCCAATACTGCCCACCAGCGAACACACCTAATACGGTGTCGGCACTTGCTGCCATAGGAGCTAGCGCTAAACCAGCAAGTGGTAATACCTTCGCAAAGTGCTTCATAGTGTTATCCTATTTAAGTTGTTCAGCCTTGTGCTAATAAGCTACGTAATTCAATAAGCGCAGCGTTTGCACGAGAAATATAATTAGCCATGACTAATGAATGATTTGCCATCAATCCAAATCCAGAACCATTAAGGACCATTGGGCTCCATAACGTCTTCTGCGTTGACTCTAATTCACTAATTATCTGTTGCAAGCTAATTAACGCATTTTTATCTTCTAGGATATCCTTGAAATCGATTTCAACTGCTTTTAAGTAGTGGAGTAAGGCCCAAGACGCGCCGCGAGCCTCATAAAAGACATCGTCAATTTTCCACCAGCTCGTTTGCTCACGAACGATACGAGGCGTTGGCGTTGACTGCCGTGCATTCGCATCACCCGCCAAGGTGACATCGGGCTCTACTCGCGCAACACTGGCACTCAAACGGCGAGATAGAGAACCTAAACGCTTCTCTACTTCTGCAACCCACGCACGCAAATTATCGGCTCGCGAGTAAAATTGAGCTGAGTGATCGTTAGGATCTGCAAGTGCCAAACGATACTGCTTAAGTTGACTTATCACTTCACTGAATTCACTTTCGGGTGATGGCGCAAACCAACTGGTATGATCAATGTTCATTGCCGGCTGAGCTACGACAAGAAAAGTATTCTCAGCTGACTGGGACTGTGAGCGGCTATACTCGTTACGCATAACTAACAGCAAATCACGGGTCATTTGGACAACCCCATATTCCCAGGCAGGAATATCGTCGACCCAGGCAAACGGTGGCAGAAGATCATTACTCATATAACCGCCGCGCTTATTTAGCAGCGTATCCAACACATCGATGGCCGCCGTTGAAGTTGCGAAACCATTTACGGGCTCTAGATTGAGACGCTTAGCTTCGGCTTCAACACGTTGTTCAACGTCAAACGTATCTGGCTCTTCAGAAAACCACCACGCAACTATCCACAGTAAGATTAGAAAGGATACTAATGAAATGAGTAACCACTTTACACTTAACTTTAATTTGCCTATTCGCATAGCCTGTTATCGACCCTCAATCGGAATTAAAATAGTTTGTGTCTGATTATTATCGTACGAAATGGTCAGATTAAAAGTTTCCCCCTGAGACAAAGGCTGCTTCAACCCCATCAACATGAAGTGATAACCTCCACTTTGAAATACAACTTGCTCGTTGGGAGCAATCGCAAGTTCAGGAACATGCATCATCGACATCATGCCATCTTTCATTTTATGCGTATGGATCTGAGTCATTTTACTGACATTTGAAGACACGCTTTTAATCACTATGGTTGCAGCCGAGTTGTTCTTTATTGTTGCGAACGCGACGCCATTATTTGAGCCTGGGATTGACTCTTTCGCGCGCGCATCTGTAATAGTCAACGCATCTTGCGCTATAGCTCCGCTAGAAACCATGAGCGCAAGACCAAAGAAGAGTTTTAACATGATATTCACCTCAATTATTGATCATTGAGATGATGTTACACGGTTTTGCGTCGATCCCGAAATACAAAGTAAAGAATCAGCAAACAAATGATAAGCGGCCAAAACATACCAATCCCGGTAAATATCAAGGCAAGAAAACCTGCACCAAGTCCCAGTAGTACGCTACCAAACACGGTCATCACGACAAAAAATACTAATCCAACAATGGCGAAACCGACCAATAGACTGATTGTAAATTCAATAACTGAACCGACCGCAAAACCCAACCCCGAAAGTATCTCTGGGGCGAAAAATAGCGCGCCCACAATCACTAATGCAATGAGCCAACCTTTACCGGCACTTCGTTTATACGTGGACATATTGTTCTCCTAAACTGTTCACTTCAGTGAATATAATTCAAATGCCATGCCAAAATATAAGTCATTGTTTATTATGTAGTTTTTATATTTACGGCGTTTGTTTCCAAAATTATTAAGCGTTAAACATAAAAAAACCGCCACTTTGTGGCGGTTTTGACTAACTCGATTTTATTAGAAACGGTATTCAACTTCTGTATAAACATAGCCGCCATTAAATCCAATTGGCGAGTTAGTGAGTGGATATTTGAAGATACCATTAAATTGATTACCTTCACCCCGTTCGTCTGGGTATTCGTTGAACAGGTTTTGCGCTCCGACCGTGATATCAAACTGATCATTTAGCGCGTAACTCACTGTAATGTCGGTAATCCAATTCGGTCCGTAAGTCTCTTTGCCACTGGAATAATTGATACTATAAGTACCAAAGTAACTCAATTGCACATTGCTAGTCCAACGACCTAATTGGTGAGTCAAACCAAGTGAAGCACTACTTGAGGGAACCGACTCTGTCATTCTCACGCGTTCGTCTTCATCAAAAAGAACTTGCTCTAAACCATCAAGTAGCGGCGGTAAGTTTACAGAGTCAATCTCGGTATCATTGTAGCCATATGCAAGTTGCGCTTTGAGTGACCCATAATTATTAAGTTCGAAATCTTTGCTCACGACAAGGTCAATACCCTGAGTGGTGGTATCCACTGCGTTCACAAAGAATCGAGCGTTATCGGCGTTAGTTTGCGCTAAAGCATCAGCCACGGCCTGCGAATCAGTAGGCGAGACGTCACCTGATAGAATGATGCGATCATCTATCGCTATCTGATACGCATCCAATGTCACCGCGAGACCATTATAACCATTCCACACTAAGCCTAAACTGTAACTCTGTGACTCTTCTGGCTGCAAACGACCGATGTTGAGTGCGTTAGCTACGTCGCTCAGATTATTAAAAGTTCCTGATTGTTCTGGTACTAAACCGTCCCCTCTATCAACAAACAAAGTCGATACATTGGTAAAGTAAAGTTGCTGAACACTCGGAGCTCTAAAGCCAGTATTCACTGCACCACGAATAGCCAATCTGTCTGTAATGTCGTAACGACCTGACAGCTTCCAGCTTGTATTATCACCAAAGTCAGAGTAGTCCTCGTAACGAACGGCTGCGCCCCACATAAAATCAGTGGTTAGCTGGTTCTCTGCTTCTAAATAAATACCGACGTTATCGCGACTTTGATCGACTTCCGAATCCGGAGTGAAGCCACTGAAGCCCTGACTACCGGACGGACGATCTTGATAACCACCATCAATATAAGAGGCCTCTTCACCCGCTGTAATTTGATAAGTGTTTTTTCTATAGCTAATTCCCGTCGCAATTGATAAGTCGGAATTATTAAAAAACGGCAAAAATCGCTGAGCGTCAATGGTGACGTTTGTCTCTTTATTTTCCAACGTGCCTGCTTCAAATGACGTCGGTGTTTGAGTCGGCCCTAAAGAGGCATTCAAAGAGTTTTCAACGTTGTATTGAAACTCGCTAACGCCATGACCCGCACTGACATCAATCGTCCATTCCCCCTGCAACCATTCGTAGCCTAAATATGCAGAGTAGTCTTTAACGTCGGGTGCAAGGATTGGCAGAAAACCATCTGGATAGATTTCAGTCAGCGTATTAGATTGCAATGCACGACGATAAAACGCACCCGATTCCGATGAGCGGTCACTTACGCCAGCAAAGGCATACAAAGTGCCGCCTTCAACCACTTCTTGCTCATAGTTTGCGAATAAGGCAGCGTTCTCATATTCTGCATCACCCACGTGAAAGCTGTAGCGATCGAATGTTTCTTCTCTTGGGTCAGGCTCTCCGTTAGG
>MDTC01052114.1_pt1 | contig 11457 bp, 9 predicted proteins | sample 811181 | NCBI WGS metagenome assembly MDTC01 (sample SAMN05326644, study PRJNA326480) | marine metagenome | isolation source: seawater | place: Pacific Ocean: North | collected 2011 | reverse complement strand
TTTCTAGTCATTAACTTATCACCAGGTTACCATTGATTGTTAGTGTTACACCACTATCAAAAGATATTGGTCCAGCACAGTGAGCGTTCTCATTACTGTCTATAGTTGTATTTATACTGAGTGACTGTGGATTAGTTCTGAACATATTCGATTTGATATTACCCGCGATTGCTGTCACGTCAGCTGAATCGATTGCTGTTGATCCTTGTCCTCTAAATGCTGTAATTACAACTGTATCACCAGAATCAGTTGCAGCTCCCAATACTATAGATGTGCCATTTGTTGCGGTATAATCTGCAGAATCAATAAGTAGGATACCATTTCTAAATACTTGCACTTGATCTGCAATATATGAAAGGGTTGCACTATTATCATCGTTACCAGTTATTGTAGTTGTAGGAGATGCTGTAGTATACACAAACTGTGTGGATCTAAATACCTCTCCCGAACCGCCTCCACCACTAGATCCACCACCACTAAATTTACTAATTGCAACAACATCACCAGAATCAGTTGCTTGCGTAAGTACAACTGATGATCCATTGGTTGCAGTATAATCCTGTGAATCGACTAGTAAGATACCATTCAAGAAAACTTGTATATTACCGACATCATAAGATAATGTACCACCATGTGTTGCAGTTCCACTAAATGTTGTTTGTGGTGTTGCGGATACATATTTAAATTGTGAATGGCCGGTACCACTTCCTGCTGTAAATTTGGTAACACTAATAACATCGCCAGAATCCGTAGCCACGCCAAGGGTAATTGATGAGCCGCCAGTTGCTGTGTAATCCGCGGAGTCAACTAATAAAATACCATTTTGGAATACTATGATATTTCCAGCAGTATATGAGAGTGCTGTACCATTATCATCATTACCACTAATAGTTGTAGTCGGAGATGCTGTAGTATATGTAAAAGTGGTTTGTTGTGATTGGGTATTTACAATACTTAATACGGTCGCAGAGTCAACAGTGCTACTTCCTCCACCACCAGAATTTGATTGACGAGCTTGAACATACGCAGAATCAACAATGGCTAAAATACCAGATGAATCTTGGAATCTATCCCTTAGTTGAATATATGCAGAGTCAACAAGGTTAGTTACAACTGCAGAATCAAATACATTTACACGAGCATTAACATATGCACTGTCAATAATATTTGCAATTTCTGCGGAATCAAGAGTTAATTTATGCCATGTCGTAAGAGGCGCAGGATTAGTATACATATATTTGTTATCAAACGGAGGAGCATATCCACTCATAGATGGAGTAAAATCAATATATCCTAAATTAGGTGCACCGCCATACTGCGCTCCTGTATCAGATACTGCAGTAATCGTTCTTGCATCTTGTCCACCAGAAGCTCGTGCAACCAACTGACCAACAGCAAAATTTTGGGAAGGTAATTGACCGGCCGGAACAATATCAAACCATGCTCTTGTGACTGTTCCGTTATTTGTTTGTACACGAAAACCGGTATTTGCATATCCGGAACCTGTACCTATTATATTCGTAAGTACCCATACATCACCACGATAAGCACCACCAGCAATATATGCTATATCTCCAACTCTCACTTGACCAATTTCAGTTCCTAGTCCATTATGTTGACTGAGAGTGGTAAGTTCACTAGCAGATGACATTCTAAAAACGCGAGTAGATGTACCAGCATTTCTATCTGAATCTGCAGCGGTACCAATTAGTGTATTTACACCAGCTGAATCAACACCAGCATCTGTTCTAGTAGAAACATATGAACTATCAATAAGGTTAATAACACCGGCCGAATCAAGAGATAGATCAGTTATAACAATGTTCTTTGAACTTTGAACAAGTGCAGCTATGGCTCTGTTTCTAGAGCGGTAAGTTTTTTCTGATGAACTACCTTTACGTTCTGACATATTATTTCCCTATCGGTATTTATAATTAATCATGCTAACGTTCCAAAGAATGCTAGTCCAGGACCATGTGCGTTTGGTTCATTAGCTGATCCATTTGCGTCCTCTCTTGCTATGCCAATTGAGCCTGTTGCAAAATTATATGGACCAGTTGAAAAATTTCTAGAAGCGGATGATGCAACAAAAGGATTCGAACTACATGCAGTATAATCTACAGCAGCAAAACTAGTCGTAAAACTTAGAGTTGCTAAACCGCTTCCGGCATCAGTAATACCTGAGTGATTTAATGTATCTCCAACTGTATTTGTTGGATCTGCTAGGTTAAAACTACAAAATCCAACTGCAGCTCCTACACCACTACCGGTTCCGAGCGCAACATTTGTAGTATTTGTTGCCTCTGTTTTACCAAGTATGATTGCAAGATCTCTTGTTCTAGACATTATTCACCTACACTGTCTGCTGGTTCTGGTGTATTACCTGCTGCTATCCATTTTTGGTATTTGATATAATCAGTGTTTGCCGAATCAAATGGGAAACTATAGTTTTCACCAATCACTTCAGCACCACCAATAGCACCACCTCTTACCTTATAAAGTTTATATGTTCTATTATTTTCTTCTTCTATCATTTATAGCTCCGAATTAAAAGCTAACCAGGAAATACCGGCTGTACTGTTAACAAATTCTAATAGATATATGCTAGTTACCGTCATGCCACCGCCTGATCTAACATATCCTAAATCTAAATTATTACCGCCTGAATAACCATCATTATGCAACCCCGTTGGAGTGCCGGAACCGCCGGCACTAAATCTACCACCTAAACTAAAATGTGCCAAGTCAGAATACTGTATTCCTGGAGGAGTTCTCATTGCACTCTCTAAAAAGAATGGACAGTTACCGTTTGTTGCAGACCAATTACTACCCATTGCTAAACCAGCATAGTTTGCAAAGTTAGAATATCTCTGATAATATCTTTGGCAGCTTTGTCTTTCCTCACCAAATGTTCTATGTTGAAATGCTGTAGCTTGTGTTCCAACTTGTAATTGTAATCCTGTTATATACAAAGTTGCTGCATTTGTTGAACACACATTGATATGCCCAGGAACTGCATAATCATATGATGTATTCCAACCGCCATCAGTACTTGTACCACCATCAGAATGATCTGGTCCAAGTCCTGTATACCATTGTACCTTTAATCCAACTGCAGTGCTTCCCGCTCCATTCCACGTTCCTGTCGTTCTCGCAGGAATTGATATGGTTTTATATTCCCAAGTGTTTGCAGCATTAATTGTACAATTTGCTGTAAATATCTGTGTATCATCATGATTTAGAAGTACAAATGGTATTGAACCAGTTACACTACATTTAATATAAAATGAACAAATCAAAGGTTGAGCAGCTGCAGTACCAAATCCAACATGTGCTATATTCTTTGCTTCAACTCTTTGACCGATCATAGCATATTGTGTACCAGTAAATGTAGTTGCTGCCTTTGATGTCATTAATAATGAATATCCGAATCCACCTCCCGGTGTGTCTGTTGACTGTGATATTCTCATAGTGTCTGTTGGATTACCGGCAAAATTAAATCTATCAAGTGCATATAATTCTGAAGTTGTACTATCGATATAGGTTGTGCCTTGTGTCAATCGTTGTGCAACTTGCATCGCGCCATTAATAATCATATTCTGATTATCAGATTGTGTATGACCGCTACTCTTACGACCTATCATTTTAGCAATTTGTTGATTTCTGCTCATGCAAGGTCTCCCATAACATGCTGATTTACAACTGATGTATCACGAGGGGCGCCGGCAAGATTATAGCATTGTACCATTCCTGCAGAAGTAGTGATACCAGATACATCCGGATCTCCAGGATATGGAGATGCTCCAACACTGTTACCTGCATAATGTTCCGCTGCCGTTGCACACCATTTATTAGTAGCAAAATTATTTGTATAAGCTGTTGTGTTAGTACCAGCAGCAGTATCAGCAATAGATGATATATTAAAACTATCAAATATTGAATGAGTACCAATTTGATCAATACCAATCCATGCCTTACATGCATTTTGCTTAGTCAGTGTGACTGGACCACCTGATAAATTTTGTATGGTAGTAATATTTAATTGACTCATGCTATCACCAATGTTGCGCTATCGTTAAGTGTTACAGTAACGCCGCTATCTATAAAAATAGGTCCAGCGACTAAGCCATTCTTTGCTGAATCAAGAGTTACATCAGCAGATATTGTATGACTATGTTCTCTTATAATTCCATCAATACCTACAAGAGTTAATGTGCCAGCAGAATCTACACCACCGCCACCAGAACCTCCAGTCGATGAACTCCAATTACTTCTTATATCTGCTAAATTTGCCATATTAGTTCTCTATTAGTACCCAACCTTGAGTGGTGTTGTAATATACCAATCCAATACCCGCTCTGTTAATGTTAATAGTTAGATCGCTTCCGGAACCTTGAATATTATGTCCATTCCGTGCGACTGTAATATTATTTGTTGCTGCATTTCCTGTTACATCAATGATTCTAATTTCATCGCCTAAAGATGCAGATGATGGAAGTGTTATTGTTTTTGCCACTGAGGTATCAATAAAGAGTTTATCACCAGCCACTGCAGTTACAGATGAATCAGTAGGAGCAGACCATGCATTTGTTCTTAAAGTGTTACTGTTACTTACAAAGGATGTAATTTTTATTTCATCATTAGCAAGTGCACCAGTTAGAAGTCTAACTCCCATACCATTATTTGCTACATAATCGTCTGAATCATTTAACAATAAACCATTTAAGTGTACTTGAATATTACCTGGGCTATATGCAAGACTTTTACCTGTTAAATCATTACCACTGAAAAGTGTTTGTGCAGAATCCGCAGTGAACTTATACAATTCCATATTGTGGCCAGGATTACTAAATGCAGATATAACCAATTCATCATTAACCGTTGCTCCACTTGCAAGAATAATCGAAGTGCCATTTACTGCAGTATAATCTGTATTTCTTAACAGAATACCATTCAAATAAACTTGTATTGCATCTGCAGTATAAGCTAGTGTATTACCATTAATATCAGCACCACTAAATGTTGTCTGACTTGCAGTTGCAGTATATTCATAATTTTTTACAGTAGGAGATACAATTATTCCTTTACGATTAACCAAAGTAACAAGATCACCTGAATCTGTAGCACTTACAAGTGTTACAGTAGTACCAGCATTTGTAGAATAATCGTCTGAATCTTTGAGCAATATACCATTTAGGAACACGTCAAGAGTACCACTTGAATAATCAAGTGTAATACTATTATCATCTGCACCTGTTATGGAAGTAGTGGGTGACGCTGTGGTATAATAATAATTCTGTTGTGTTAATCCTCGTTGGGTAGCGACACGTCCACGCCTTTCAACAATCGAGACGCTGTGTCCGCTGTCGACTCCTGTTGTGAAGGTAACTGCGGTTGTAGAGGCATTGTAATCAGTACCGACCACTTGCAAGACGCCATTGAGGTAAACATCAAGATGTGTAGGATCAATTGAACTATGAGTAAATGCAGTTTGTGATGCTGTCGCTGTATACTGCGATCTTTGTGTAGTAAATTCTCCACGAGTAAAGTCCACCTTTGTGCCAATATAATCTGAATCAATTAATTGTGATACGAGAGCAGAATCTAGACCGCTACCTCCTCCACCCCCTCCACCTGAAATGGTAATTGTTTTTGTTGCACCAGAACCAGATGCAGTTACTCCTGATCCTACAAAATTAAGAGTTGTGGCAGCAGTGGATAATGAACTACCTTCATCTTGAATAGTGAGGCTTGATCCACCACCAGATTGCCTTAACTGAACATATGCACTGTCAATTAATTGCGTAGTAAGAGCAGAATCCAGACCAGCACTTGATAATTCACTTTGATTTGCCAGTCTTACCCAATTACCTGCATGCGCAAAGTAACCAGCGCCAGTATTATGAACATGTGCAAACATACCATGATAGGTAGTGGCACTTGGTAATGCTCCTACTGAATCATATACGTTACCGAAGAGAACTTTGTTCCCTTTCATATCAAGGTCGCCGTTGGTAATTAAAAGTTTGGCATGATCAGAATCAATTATGGCTGTTATGGCGGAATCTGTTCTTGCCTTATCAATTTCTTGCCAAAGTGGATTACCAGCAAAGAACAAGAAAACATCATTGCCTGAATAATAATCACCAATCTGACTAAATCCTATACCAGTGGCCTTTACACCACTCGGATGACTAATGTCTACAAAAGTATTGCCAGTTGTGTTAGCGCTTGCAGTTTTACCAAGAGCAACACCACCTGAATTATACCATGTAACTGTACCACCTCCAGGGAAACCATTATCAGCATAGTCCCCATTTTCATAATCAATTCTTTCCAATCGCCCAGCATTTGGATCACTATTTTCAATTATAATACCGCGAAGATCTTGTGGAGTAGTAAAGTCATAATCTGCACTTGCGTTTAATGCAGTAGGAGTCAAAGTTGCAGTAAAGGCAAACCATGCTGATGCAGTTGTACCAGAGGTAAATGAACCTCCGAGTGCATCTGTTCCACTTATATTTGTTCTTGTTGCAGATGATGAATTATTACCAGCCCAATCATATATTTTATTATAATGTACAGTACTACTAAGTGCATAACCAGGCATTGTAGTTGAAAGCGCAGAATTTGGTACAGATTTGTAAAGAATATCACTATCGGTTTTATACCAATATTCACCCAATTCTGAAATCGTTGGTTGAGTAGGCTGAATGTAATATTTCTTTTTTGCTTTTATTTTAATTATGTCAAAAATAAAGTCTGAATCAACATCTGCAGTAATAATAGAACTAACAGTTGCTGAATCAGTACCTGCAGCTGTTTGTCTTGCTTGTACATACGCACTATCCACAATAGCAAGAATACCGGATGAATCTTGGAATCTATCTCTCAGTTGGATATAAGCACTGTCAACAATAGCCTCTACTGTACCAGAACCTATTCTTGCATTAATATATGCACTATCAATCAGGTTAAGGACGTCTGCAGAATCTACACCAGTTGTATTACCACCAAATTTTAATACCGTAAGTTTATCACCACCTTCTGCAGATGCTGAATCAAGTAAAGTAATTGACGTACCATTTGTTGCGGTATAATCAACTGTATCAAGAAGAAGTATACCATTTAAATAAACAGCAATTGCACCTGCAGTGTATGATAGTGAATTACCGTTATCATCATTTCCAGAATAAGTTAGTGCACCCGAATCTAGAGTTTTAGTAAAGAACGTTTGTGTAAATGGTGTGGAACCAACTGTTGTTTCATTACCACCGAATTTAATTACCTCAAGTACATCTCCACTATCAGCAGCAACTTTTAAATCAACTTTTGATGTGTTATGCGTATAGTCTGCTTTTGGTAACAATAGACCATTTAGATAAACTTGGAATTTATCAGAATCAATTATTAATCCAGTAAAGGATGATTGGCTAGCAGTAGCAGTGAAACTAGTATTTGTCTGTGTAAGAGGCGATGCCGTTTCATTTAATTGTCTTAATTGAATATACGATGAATCAACCAACTGACTAACAAGTGCAGAGTCAAGTCCACCTCCTCCTCCACCACCAGTTGCATCTGTGGCCAAAATAAATTTTTGTGTGGCAGAATCAAATTTTAATATTTGGTTATGTGTTGCACCAATTGAATTAACATTACCAATGGCACCAATACTATCAATATTTGTTGCAGTTGTTTGTCTTGCTTGTACATATGCAGAATCAACCGTTGTATTGATAATTGCTGATACCGTTGCTGAATCCGTACCACCAGCAGCCTGTGATATTGTAATTGTTTTTGTGGTACCGGTACCACTTGCAGTAACTGCAGAACCTACAAAATTAAGTGTTGTGGCGCCAGTAGAAAGACCAGATCCTTCATCTTGTATTGTAAGTGAATAAGGTGTTGGAGTATTTGTAAAATTATTATAATCCAGGTAAAACGTGCCAGTCTGACCATCCAAATTATCTGCATCAATATTTAACGCATTAACAAAGGCTTGATCCACGTCTGCAGTAATAACTTGAGAAACACCAGCCGAATCAATAAATGTATTAATATCAAATATCCGGATAAGACCATGCATTTGTGCATGATACTGACACTGATAATACAGAAGATCCGGAGCATTCATTGGTACTTCAAAGAAAATATCTCCTACAGCAGCACCATTATTAGTAACTCCTGTTGAATATAAACTGCCACTACCAATTACATTATTTGTTTTAATATAAAATGGATGACCAGATGCATTAACACTAAACTTGTATTTTAATCCTCTTTGTAAATAAAGTGTAGGATTATTTGTAGCACCTGAGAACCCGTCACCATTAAATGCATATGCACCAGACCCGCTATTAACAACCGCAAAGGCGGCCGCGGCAGGTCTACGAATTTGAATATAATTTGAATCAACTGTGCTTGTTACAAGTGAGGAATCTTGGAAACGATCTCTTAACTGAATATATGCAGAGTCAACAAGAGCAATAACAAGATCGGATTCTAAACCTTCTGAATTGATAATATTAAGTACAGTTGCAGAATCAACAAAGTCGTTACCAAATGTTGGTATTGTAGGTGTACTGGTAAAATTATTATAATTTAAATAATATGCAGCATTTTGACCATCAAGTGTGGCAGCATCAACATTTAATGCATCAACAAAAGCCTTATCAACATCTGCCGTGATCTGAGTTGATACATCTGTAAGATCCAAAATGGTTGGAGCATTTAATACATTATTCCAATCACGATAATAGTTACCATGTTGACCATCCAATTTATCAGCATCAATACCACCGACCGTTTTAATATATGCCGAATCTATAATTGCAAGAACACCAGCAGAATCAACTGTTCCTGTACTAGATTGTCTTGCCTGAATATATGCAGAATCAATTGTTGCAGTAATATCACTTGTTAGTGCTATTGTACCACTTGAATCTGGTAAACTAACAGTGTTATCCTTTGTAGGATTAACCGCTTGAATTTTTGTTTCATTACTGTTTGTTGAATCACCTTCGAAGGCAATACTGGTAATACTGTTAATATTTTGATCAAGTTCCAGAGTAACATTATTTGCAGCAATACCTGCATTAATTTGGCCAGTTGTTCCTAAAAATGTTAATGTTTCCGTTGAAGGATCAAGTGTATGAGTACCAGTATTACCTGCTAAACCAATGGTTGTACCTGACTGTCTTGCCTGTACATATGCACTGTCGATCAGTTGAGTTGTGAGAGCTGAATCTAAGAAATTATTTTGACGTGCTTGTATATAGGCACTGTCAATAAGATTAACTGCATCTGCAGAATTAAGGAATGGAGCCTCGGCAACACGAGCAAGAACGTATGCAGAATCTACTTTATCTTCAATCGTGTTATTAATTGTAATTGATACTGTATTGCCTGAATCATTAAGTGAAGCGGCAATATCTGAATCTGCTCTTGCTTTTGTATAATATAAATTAGAACCTTCAGTAAGGTCACTTGTTGACTTTGCAGCAAAATCTGTATTAAAACCAGTATAATGATCTGCACGTAAATTGACATATGCAGAATCAATTAAAGTTGCCAAATATGATTCTGGTATACGAGCTTGAATATATGCAGAATCAATAAGGCCCGTAACCTCACCAGAATCCAATTGTGCAAGTGCAATAACCTCAACAGCATTTGCAATTGCTTCTACTCTTGCAGAATCAACAAATGCCTTGATTTGATTACTACTATTTTTATAATAAATTTTGCCGTCAGCAAAGTTAACGGCAAGTTCACCGTAATCTAAATCACTAGTTGTTGGTACTTTACCTGCAACGGAAGACCGTTTAAGTAGAACTTTTGGTGTTACTGCCATTTTAATTCCTAAAAAGGATAAGTATTGCTATTTATATTAATATGTTCCACAATCAATTGTTCTTATTTCAACATTACCAGCAGTCACTAAAAAGTCAACTGAATCAAAACTTGCTGCACCAATATTTGTTGATGTTGCCAATTCTGTACTAAGTGTAAGAACACCAGATGAATCATTATAAGATGCATCCAAACCTTCGGCCATTGCCAAAAGTGCTGCAACTCTATCATCGACCCTTTCATTTGTATAATATAAATTTGTAGAACCTTCAGGTAATCTATCTGTTGTTGTATTATTAAGGTCAGAATCAAACCCAAGGTACGTACCAGAAAATGATGTCGTACTGATTGTACCGGTAACATCGATGTTATCTGCAATAATTTTTTTGTTAAAATTCCATGTATCTGTAGCTGATTTATAAAAGATAAATGCATTAGCACCATCTACTGAGATACCTGCTGAATCTGCAGCGGCCGCATTAATTGCGCCAGATGCAAGTGTAAGATTTTTATCGTCAACGTCTACAGTCGTAGAATTAATTGTAGTTGTTGTACCATCAACCTGTAGGTTACCTGCAATAATAACAGTACCTGTTGCTCCAGGCGCATGAGGATCGAGTGTAAGGTTACCGCTTGTTGTGGCAATAGTATTGCCGTTTATATCTACGTTATCAACTGTAAGTCTGGATAATCCTAAAACATCAGAATCAAGATGTATTTTTACTTGTGCACCACTAACCGTTTCTTTACGAACCGTATTAAGATTAAATCCACCGTTTACTGTAACCGTTTCTCCAAAACCTAATACACCGTCACCAGTATTTACATCGCCACCAATTTCAATTAACGATTTTGTATCTACATAATTTTTAGTTGCAGCATCTTGTGCATCAACTGGATCAACAACATTTTTTATAAGTGAAGTTGATACATTAACAACTCCAGCACCATTAGGATCAAGTACAATTGATCCATCAACATCGGTAGACGTAATAGTGTTGCCGTCAATATTAATATTATCAACGTCAAGTTTATTAATTTTACCGTTTGAACCTGTAATAATTGCACTTGACGGCACGACTTGGCCACGTGGGTGATCCATCATGTCGGTGTAATATTGACCACCTATTGTATGAAAAACACCAGAATCTGCAGTACCAATGTAAAGCCGTCCCGCATCATCAGAATCACCTGCAACAAATGAATATGCCAATTCACCAGTATGAAGACTTGGCGGTTTACGAGTAACATCACTCGTTTTTATTGCAATAAAAAATCTACGATTATAAGGACGAATTGACACTAAAACGTTCCTCCGGATATTAGATTTCTATTTTTCCAGAGGCCACTTGAGGCTTCATATTGTAGGATGTGATCGTCTTCCAAATCTCTAATTTGCACATCCAATAAATCATCAAGTCGTTGCGCTTCGGCACCAACAACTCTACGAATGGGTGTACCAATTGTGATTTTTCTTACGAGCGTTTGTGTGTTTTCAGACATTTATGCATCCGTGACATTAGGGTTAACACGTATCTTTCCTTCAAGAACTCGTTCAATGATTGTATTTGCCGAATCATCGACATAAGAGATCTCTACATCATA
>MDTC01235320.1_pt1 | contig 11459 bp, 1 predicted proteins | sample 811181 | NCBI WGS metagenome assembly MDTC01 (sample SAMN05326644, study PRJNA326480) | marine metagenome | isolation source: seawater | place: Pacific Ocean: North | collected 2011 | reverse complement strand
TTCTATTCCATCGTAATCTTTCGCAACTAAATTCCAATCAATAAAAAACGTTGCAAACAAAGTTTCGTCAGTTCCATCAAAGTCTGTGTATTCTTTTGTAAATTCTATGATGTCTTTCTCAGAATTTAATTCACGCATTTTACAACCTTTTACGTTTACTTTGTAATACCAATTATATTGGGAATCGTATCCTCCCCCTACACTTTTTACATAGTCTGTCCACTCGTTGCCAAATGCATACCAAAGTCCGTTCGGTTTTTTATGTAACATTTGTTTATTTGCTTTGTATTTACGAAGAATTGTTTTTTCTTGCACCCGTTCCATTTCTGCATGAACTCTTTCGGTTCTTGCAAAAGATGGTTTATCGAATAGTCCCTCTGGTAGAAGACTTTTAAGTTTTACAGGTGACATACCTATAAATATAAGACATATATATATTCTTCAATAATCTTTTTTAGGCAGAGTCTGCCATTTCAAGCAATGAATCAGGAATTACAATATTTATTTGACTTTGAATAGAAGTTGAGCTGATAGACAACCCTTCATATGTGCTAACAAAATAATTGACCCAATTTAACCCACTGGTATGATTACTTTGATATTCGGGTTGTAAAGTTCCAAGACTTGCACCGGCTGCTCCCATGCTTCCTATATAAACTTCAACAAATCCTTCATTTTTCATTACTAATATATCAAAAAGTTTTCCATTAATCATAGTATCATATGCTAACATATATTCATCTTCGTGATATTTTTGAAATGTATAAGAATTTGATTGATTTTCTTCTGCAAAATAATAAGATGCAAATGTAGGAGTTGGAGTTTGCTCGTCTACACCAAGTTCAGGTTGAATAATATCATCTATCACAATATCTTCAACTAAATCTATTGAATTATCAATTGATTCCAATGCAGATTCTTTATTTACCACTACCTCTGCATTGCCGATATCAGATGTTGATACCACATCTTCAACAAATTCTATTGTTGTTAATATCTCTTTTCTAACATTTTGTAATGAATCTTCAAATGTATCTGAGTTTTCTGTATCGGAAGGAGTGTCAATCACTTCTAATACCACTTCAGATAAAAACTCAATGTTTTGAACAATGCTTGAATCGGATGTTATTTGATTTTGAATAGAATCATCAACTGAATTTTTGACAATAGCTTCAATATTATTGCTAAGTAAATCAGTAACATTTATGTCTTCGTTACTTGTTTCCTCAGTTTCCATTGTAGACTCAAATTGAGTTGCAATTGAAGCAAATATAATATCCTCAGTAACACTATCATCTACTTGACTTACAGTTGACTTTAATGTTTCTGTTATAACACTTAGTTTGGTATTTGCTTTTAACACATCTGCTTTTTGCTCTTTTATGTAATCAGATTCTAAATCAGTTTCTGATATATCAAATTTACTTGCAACAAATTGTTTTGTTGTTGTAATGATCGAATCGACATCATAATTTTCACCAGAATCCTTCTTTTGTTGAATTTTAGTTTCAACGATTGCAGATTTTAAGGTTGTCACGGGAGTTATATTCAGAGTAGAAGATGAAGTCAACGCATCTTCTTTTTTTGCAATGTTTGAGAAGGTTGTGTTCACTTGTTTATTTGTTAGTATATCAATACCACCAGGTAAAAACTTTACTTTATATAAATCAGGTAGTTCGGATTGCTCTATATCAATGCTCCATCTTCCGTAATCATCTGATGTGAACTCTTTTATGATATTTCCGTTAGAAAGATCAATAAGTTGTCCGGGTGCGTTTTTAACATAACCATCAATGACACTTCCACCTAAGTTTACATTCCCACATTCGTTTCCAAACCTTGGACGATTTGTAAATGTTGAACCCGATGCAAAACTCGGAGGTTCTGTTTGGATTTCCGAAACGCACCATTCTGAAAAGTCAGGTCCGTTATTGTAATTTAGTGAAGTACAATTGCTAAACATATGGTTAACATTTGTAATTGGAGCCGATGACCAATTGCTTCCAAACTTCATACTTGCACCTGATTGCGAATTTGCGTATTGATCAACATTTAATGATGTACATCCATTAAACATTTCAGCAGTTGATATTATGTTTTCTAAATTTCTGATTGTATCTAATCCGTAAACAGTATATAAATTTGTTTGATATTTAAACATACCTTGAAATGGATTGGTTTTTATCAAACTTCCTGCGTCAAAATTTTTAAAGTGTACATAATTTAGATTTTTGTAATGCTCACTATCCAAGTCAGGTATTTCTTGTATACCATCACATCCGTATAATTCAATACTCGAAACACCATCGTGGTAAGCATTTCCATAAAGAGAATTATGTATTTTTAAAGATTTAATATCACCAGTTACTTCTAGTATCCACCCACTGATGTTATTATCGTGGTAGCCATATTTTTCATATACCAATGCGGATGTAAAAGGTTGCCACCCACCAGCATGACTATCATCATATTCAACAGTTTTCATCGCATCATCTGCATTGTATGTATAAATTGAGTCGTATACTTTGACAGTAGAAGTACCACCATCAAGTGATCTTATTATTATTGAAAAATTACCAATGTTACTTGCTTGTTGTGCATTAAAACGAACCACTATGCGACTTTCAACTGGCGTCGGAGTAGGTTGATCCTGTGGAATCGGAGTTGGTGTCTCTTTTGGTGTTGGTGTTTGCGTTGGAGTTGGTGTTGGAGTTGGTTCTGAAATGTAATAGTCACTAAAATACTCGTATGTACCTTCTACCGATCCGATTCCACGAATTCTATAATGTAATAAATCACCTTCAACTATGTCAGAATCTACATTTAATAAACTATACTCAAATGTTTTATCTGATGATGAATTAATATCGTTTAAAGTTACATCAGATAAATTAAATGTTATTGTGTGTCCGTAATTATCAAATTGAAAATTATCAAATGGTGATCCTCCTTTTTTGTATGACAATTCAAATGAATTTACTGGATACAAATCAGGATTTTCTATTGTAAAATCAAATAATATATCACGGAATGATTCTTGTTGATAAATAATCGAATTCATACTTACTTTTGGTTTTCGCAATTCATCAATATAAGGTTCAGTTTCATTTTCCCTCCACAATATTCTTCCTAAATATTGCCCACCACTTCTTACTTCTACTTGGCGTAAATGACCGGTTGATGGCCACCACTTTAGTGCTAAACCAACAATAGTATTATTATTGTAGTGTAACTCCCATATCAATATATCGTTTTGATATTGTCTTGAGTATCCATGCAATGCTCCATTTAAATAAGTCGTGGTCCACCCCGTGCCATTGTTATCACGACTATCGTGTATTCCCGTAAACGAGGAATCTGGATCACTAGTTGTAACATTGTCTAGTTGGTTTGAATTAAACTGAGAAAGTAGTGTTTCTAATGAAGGATCATTTGTGTATATCGACCAATCTGTCGCATTTGCTTCATATACAGTCTCCGGCGTTGGTGTGGGTGTGGGTTGAGGAAGTGGTGTCGGTGTTTGAACTCCCCACTCGTCTGTTATCAATGTATTTTCAAACTTATAATAATAATATAATGGTCCTCCATAAATATCATAGGAATAGGTTGCAACTTGAAATACCAATGCAACATTATCATAATCCTCTATATTTTTAAGAAAAGTGCTTGGTGCAAATCTAAAGTATGCAGTTTCTTCATTTATACTCAAATGACTTTTATTCCACCCAAGTCCGTAAACTGACGATCCGTACTCGTTTTGCGAATTAAATGTATTGTATAAAAAGAAACTATTTGATTGTTCATCTAAAGTTGAATTTAGAATCATAGACGAACACAATACATCGTCTGAAACTACTTGTGTATTTATATCACCATACTCGGTATCAGTATGAGAATTTTTATCTATCACATACAATGTAATTTGAATAATTGAACTATTTAAATCATCGTGTAGTGATTGTCTATTTATGCTTAAATTATCAAATTTTACAAAAGCAGCTTTGTCTTGTGAATTAGCATCATCTTCTCCGTAAATTTGAAATTTAGTTTGATCGGAAGAAAACCACGTATCTAATATTTGCAAACTAAATGGAGTTGGTGATGGAGTTGGATCGACATTACATTCACTGCTGAATTTAAACTGAACTCCATCGTTATATCCTTGAGGTAATTTTCTTTGATCAGCAAATTCTATTGACATGAAATCAACATTTAATGATGCAAGTGGATTTATATAAATTTGACTTGTCCCGTTTGGACTATATGCGTTTGGATTTCCATAGAAAGTTGAATAAGGACTTCCATTTACATTAGTGTAACTCATATTTGCCCAAGGCACTTGGTTAGTAATTTCAGTTGCTGTATCTAATTGTTCACCTCTCCACAATCTAATTTTCATGGCATCACTTGATTCAATAGCATCAACATTAAATATAATTGGAGCTTCTCCTCCAAATATCATGGGTTGATATTGAGAAGCAAACAATTCAATTTCATTTGACTCAATTTTAATATAAGTTTGATTTGTAATTAATGATAATAAATCAGAATCACCTTCCCTCAATATAGAACTTACATTTGCAGCTGATAATTTTATTTCTTTGGGCACACATTCTAAATCTGATACATTTAGTGAGTCTGTACTATCATACATAGAAAGGTAAGTCGATCCATAACCCAACCAAGTTATATTTACTTGTTGTAAGTTTCCAACTGAAACAAGTTTTGTAACTCCCACTTCAAAGAAATCCCAACGTTGGTCACCGAAGAAAAATGGATACGGAAATACACCAAGCATACCCACTTGAGAATTTTTAACAACTAAATCAGTTGATGATGCTTCAGTTGTTACAAATGTAGGTTCTTTATCGTTCGCACTTAAGTTATCTATATCAATAAGTTCATTATCAGGTAATACAACATATTGAGCAAGTTCTGGATCAAAAGGTTCAAAATGCCACTCAGCATTTGTTTTTAAATTAAGATAAAAATCATCAGCAGTGGTGGGTCGTTTTGGATTTCCTATATATGAAAATACAACACCTTGCATTTTTCTCGAATCATCATCTGTGTTGGCATTCAGTGTGTCATAAAAATTACTAAATTCTTTAAAAATTGCCTCTATGTGTTCAGATTTACATTCACTTTCGTCTATCTCAATTCTTGTCAAATTTGGATATTCGTAACTTGGATTTAGTTTTATTGGTGATTCTGCATCAGGTATACCCGAACCAAGTTCCTTACATTCAGAAAGATTGACATATTGACAAGAATTTGGAATCTCAACAGTTTTAATTTTAGATCCAGTTAAGTCAAGAGAGTCAATACTTGGGTTACCTTCAAATGTCTCGACATTTGGATTATCCCTAAAATAGAAATCGTTTACATTATCTCCTACATTTATATTAACCAAAGATGCGTTTGACAAAATGCGTAAATGCTCAAGACTATAACCGCTTAAGTTTATGCTAGTTAAGTTTGTGTCTTCGAAGGTCAAATATAAGCAACCGTTGGGTATCACATTTGAAGCAGCCCCACGCAAATACAATCTTTCCACATCGGCATCTACCCACCATGACTCGTTCGGAAAAATTGCATTTTTTACATCAATCGTCAAAGATATACTCGTAGGTACACTTTTTATTATGCTTATCTTTTGATTTGATGAAATCGCATCTGATTTCATTGTAAGCGAAAATTTAGAAGAAACTAGATTACTGAAATTTGGTATTGATGTAGAATAAGGATTGTCATCAATACTAGCACTTTTTAAATTTGGAGGAGTTGACAGAGAATCTAAATTGTTTCCTTCAACACCTAAAGTCGATAAATTTACAAAACCGCTAAAATCACCATTTGTAATATTATTATGATTTAACCTCACCAAAATTAAAGTTGAACTAGATGCACTCAACGATGAAGCATCATTAATATCGTTTCGGTCTAACTCAACTACTTGTAGATTATTACAAGATGACAATGAAGATATATCTTGTATACCTGAGTCTTCAATTATAAGTGTTTTTAAAGAAGAAGGAAATGATGGCAATGTTGAAACTTCTAGTTTACTTGCATTCCTCATATCAAATGTTTCCAATCCAGTAAAATTACTACAATCGGGAATATAATTAAAACCCTCAACTTTAATCGTTTTTACATTTTCACGATTTACTGATATATTAAATTTGCTTGAATCACTTGCAATAGGTGTACTTGATATGTCAATAAATTCAAGTGTATTTGGAATGTTTTTAAATTCATTTAGATCACTTGAACGAGCGTCTAATATTTCTAAATTATTTGGAAAACCATTTGTAATTTCAGTTATAGATGTTTCTGATATATCCAATTCACTTAAATTCTCAGGTAGTTCTGGTAAAATAGTCGCCTTCGTGTTGCGTATTTTTAACTTTGTCAAATTTGGAAATTTACATTTTAAATCAGTAAAATTATCACAATTGATTAACCTCAAATCATTCAAATTACTAAATGAATTTACACTAATTCCTGTGCTTTGGTCATTTGCTTCACATGATTCTGAAATAAACGAATTTGATGAATTTGAACTTGATACCAATCTCAAATCATCAGCCATATTAGTTCTCAGTTTAATCAATGAATCTGGTAGATTATTTAATGGATTAAATGTATTTGTATTATATATTCCTAAATATGTTATATTAGTTGGCAAGGAGATATTAGAGAAATCAACTTCGTCTCCAATGGAATTCATAACTTCAATATGTAACTCGTTAGGTGTGCAATTATTTATATACAAATTATTTAATGATGATAGTTCAGATAGATTTTCTATTTTAAACAAATTAGTTTGGTTTATGATTGTAAGATTTTCAATATTGGTAAAGTGGTTAAAATTTAATTCTGAAACAAAGTCACTACCCTTTCCTCCGGAATATTGAGATTCACTTGAGAATCGAAACTCTCCTCCGATTTCCAATGATTTAATTTTAGTGCGTGGATCACTTTTTGGATCATTATTTGGCAATAATTGACCAATCACTTTGTTGGTTAGATTTACTTTAAGTTTTGTATTATTTTTTGCTAAAACAAAATCACCGTTTTCTAAGTTTTCATCTAAAGTAACATCAGGAACAAGTTCGTATTTATATATAAAATTCTTAAAAATTGTTGAAGGTGCAATTCTTGATATAAAATCTTGTGTGACTAAATCTATGTCATGAATTTCATTATACTCATAGGAAGCATCTGAATTTACATCGACCATTAGTATTTGTATTTTTGCATTATCAGAACCTAACCAATCTCCATATGTTTGATTATTGTTGGAAATAATTCCCGCATAATTTCCATTTTCAAACGATGAAATACCTTGATAAAAATTTAATGTATTACTAGAATCAACTTCTTCGTTTGCATATTTACCTAAAATCATTGAACTTCCAAATGAATTGGATAAATCACTTTCTTTTACTATCTTATACGATACAAGTAAATCTGTACCTGCTATTGCTTGCGAAATATGTTCTGGAACATCTGCTTGTGAAATTCTTAAATTAGTGAACTCTAAATGTAAGTTTTTTTCAGTTGAGTCTGTGAGATTTATTTTGATTTCGTCAAATTCAAACCATTTTGAAAGTGACTCAGGAGTTTGTGTTGCCGTAGGTGTAGGTGTGGGATTCCAGTCATATGTCCATTGACCTTGTGGTGTTGATGTTGAGAATTCTAATATATCTTGGGCAATAAATTCGTTGTTAATTGCATTTACAATAGATACATTACCAACATTTTCTTTAAAATGAATTATAAACGCACTTGAATAACCACCGTTATGATATTCTAGTGGTCCAAATCCTTGGTATTCTGTTATTTTTATATTTGGTATTTCGTTTTTGTTTTCGTCTGTAAATTTTATATACTCGCTAAATCCAGAAATAAACCCATATCCACCAATGTTATATCCAAGTTTTTGATTTTCTTTTAACTTGTGACCGTTCAAATTTATGTCTTGATCATTATCAAGCATTAATACATTTGGTGTATTCGTTTGATGTGATAAATCTTTTACAGGAATTGGTGTTGGGGTTGGTTGTTCTGGTGTTGGAGTTGGTGCTGGAATTGGAGTTGGAGTTTCATCTAAGAATTGTAGTATCTGTAAATCAAATCTTTCGTTGTACAACACCTCATAATCATAATCACTATGAGCAATCGCAATTCCAAATCCTAATTTTACATCGTCGCTACCTTTCCATGTATCCAAATCATCACCTGATTCAGAATATAATGCAGAACCAACTGTCAATCCACCTGCAAAGTCAGAATAGAAATTCCAAAAATCACTTAATCTTATTGTATCCGAGTAACTACGATTTGTAATTACACCACCGTCCCCCACGTGATTGCTTTGTCCATTGTAACTAAAGAAAATATTTGGTTGGTATATATTACCAGCCGAATCTGAACCTATTGGTGTAAATGGTGATCCTGTGTATGTGCTTCTAATAGGATAACTTACAAGTCTTAATTTTCCTTGCGATATTGCAGTCTTAATTTTGTTTGGTATCGCAGACTCTGTTATCGTCACATTTTCCAAAACTAAACGATAAGGTGGTTGACCAGAAACATTTGCATCTGTGTAAAATTTTTGAGAATCAAATGAAAGCCATGTATTTAAATCAGGTAAAGGTGGAATCGGTGTTGGTGTTGGTTCGTACTCTATTGTACATGGAATAAAATACTCAGCCAACATAATATCTACACCTGCACTTGGGTCGTAATCAAATCCTAAGATACCTACCTTAATTTGTGTATCTGTTCCTAACCAATCTTCAAAATTACTATATCCATATGTGTCATCTGCTATAATATCTGCGTTTGTTGGGTAAGACGCTGTTCTTCCTGCTACAAGTTCTTCTACTACATATGCTAATCCTGGACCAGAGTTTGATGAAAAAGCAGATGAAGATTGTTTTTCACCGTTTGCATAATTGTAAAAATATCCTAACGAATTGTTTCCAGAATATTCAACTCCGATACCCTGTGTATATATGTCCATCAAATTTCCATCATACGAATCTTTTAAGATGTAAACATAAAAACTTGGATAACTATTTTTGCTTGGTATATTATCTTTGAAAGGGTATTCATCAAAATCAAATGATGTATTTTCTAAAATTAATTTAGAATAATCATTTTCTGAATCGGTTGCTACAACAAACTTTGCAGTAGTCGTTAACCAAGGAATATCATCATATGACTGAGGTGCTGATTGTTGTAATGGAGTAGGTGTTTCTTCCTCGGGTGTTGGTGTCGGTGTTGGTAATTCGTATCCCAATCCACAATCCGCATCAAACACTAAATTGTTTTCACCACCCATCCATCCGTGAGCTGTACATCCGTAACTTATAGTTCCAAAATCAGAATAAACAGTAATCTCTACATTATTTATGTATCCGATTCCCACTTTATCAGAACCACTTATCTTAATTTGAGATTCATCGTTTCCGTGTAGATACAATGGATGATCCGGATGAACACTAAGTTTGTATATTCCTACATTTAATTTAAATGGGGTTTGATAACCGTTTGGACCAAACGCATATTTGTTACCTCCATCGTCAACTATTTCAACGTTTGTATCTTTTGAAATGCAACTTAGCAAAAAAGGTGTTGGTGTTTCTTGCTCAGGTGTCGGAGTTGGTGTTCTAGCAGTAAATTCTCCTCCAAACAATTCTATAATATCACTCGGAAAAGAATAATAATAACTACCATTTAAATTATTTACTTTAGGAAGAAGCAAATCAACGACACCATTTGTAGAAGAATATTTTTCTTTGTCGTTAAATGTAACAGTTACTGATAAAGTTTCACCTTCGTCTTCGTCACTTTTTATAAAATAAATACGACCATTTTCCCAAGTAACATTACTTACTACATCAAACTCACTTGTGTCTGTTATTGCTTTTAAATTTCCCATTTATATAAGTATTTAGTATTTTGTTATTTTTATAGTTATTGACTTACACCAAGTATCAATATATAGACCAGTTGCCGACTCTGACTCGACATCCACAATCTCAATTCTTTCATCTATACTTTCCCAAATTTTATTTGTAGAATTTGGTATTGCAATATCGGAATATGCATACGGTGAACCAGATGGATTTTCCAACACCAAATTATATGTACTATCTACACCACCTTGAGGAAATCCTGGTGTCACATTGTAACAATTTGCTTTAGCAACTGATATTTTACCGATATTGGAATTTGTTTGTATAAAAACTTGGTTACACGCACCCTCTTCAGGTGGGTTTTTGGTAAGTTTAAACAATCCTAGTTCACCGTTTAGTCCGACCGTATCTGCCAGTTCTTCTAAATTAAGGTATCCAATATAACCTACATTCTTGTATACAAAATTTTCAAATCCCCAACCACGATCAAAAAATGGATCACCGTCTAGTTTAGTAGTTCCAGTATTTGTAGTGGTACTAGGTGATATACTTGTATTTGTTATACCCCAAACACCTTCACCGTCTACTTCTCCAAATGCGTTTGGACGATATATTCTTACTCCGTTTGATTTTACATAACTATCAAATCCTTGCTGTTTAATATATGGACCTCCTACAATTTCATCTATCATTCCATTTGATAAACCACTTACATTTTCAGCAGTCACGAAAAATGAATAAAGATATTGATCACGTGTTGGAGTTTGTGTTGGTGTCGGAGTTTGTGTTGGAGTTTCCGTTTGAGTTTGAGTTTCGGTAGGAGTTTCGGTAGGAGTTTCGGTAGGAGTTGGGGTAAGATTATATTCAACATCAAATATAGTCACAGACCCAACATCTGTTCTTGTTTTCAAGTCTGCAAATGCAGTTGCAGTAAAAATTCGTTGAGCATCAGATGTGATATCAAACGAACTCCCAAATTGATCTCCTTGTTTTCCATTTGTATTTTGAATTCTAGTAAAAACTGCATAACCAGTTGCTTGGTTTTTTCTAATTACAACTAGTTCCCCACGTTGTGAATTCCAACTAGGTCTTGCTATCACGATTCGTCTTCCATCTGAATTTAACTTATATGATGAACCAATAAAATCAGAAGTTTGAGATTCAAAAAATAAAGTATAATCATCGTTTTCTTCGTTTTTAGTATAAACATATAAAGTTGTATTTGTTGAAATTAATAAAGTGTTTCCAGATTCGTCTGTTTCCATATTTGTAATTGAATCTGATGTCACCGATGGTTCAATTACACGACTCACAATTTTTGTTTGTGTGTCAACTGCAATTACATAATTTTCGGATTCAATTGCAATAAATAAAAATCTTCCATCATTTGACAGACAAAATATATTTGAAAGTTTTTTATTTGAAAATGTAGACAATGTCGTTGAATTTACTATAAAATTCTCATATAAATTTGAAATCTGATTTTTTATTGAAACTTCATAGTGATTAATGCCAATTGAAGAAGCA
>MDTC01172810.1_pt1 | contig 11459 bp, 8 predicted proteins | sample 811181 | NCBI WGS metagenome assembly MDTC01 (sample SAMN05326644, study PRJNA326480) | marine metagenome | isolation source: seawater | place: Pacific Ocean: North | collected 2011 | reverse complement strand
GTTCGGTGATTTTGACTATGCACCAAATTCCACAAATTAATCACCTGCCAATAGAAGAATTGCACCGTATACCATTGGGTAAATTACGAAAAGATGCAACACGCCTTCATGCTGTTTGTAGATATCGGAAAGGTATCTCAAAAGAGCAAATCCGAGGCCCAGAAGATGTCCGATGCGTCGATTTACACCCTGAAGCAACACCAGTTCAATGGGAGGAATATGCCAAATTTCTTCTTTATCATGAATTTCTCCACGCGTTGGGTTTTACTGGACACGATAGGACATTTCGGACACTAGAAGCATTGTGGCCAAATAAGGAGGCAATGGGCATGGGTGCTTCTTTCTCCGCCCATCTTCGGAGGAGAGGAGCAAAGTGGGCCTGGACCTGTCCCAAGTGTGCTAAGGAACATCTACGTTCTAAGAGAGGGAAGGGGCGATATCGATGCAGGGATTGTAGAGTCACTCTGATTGATGTGCCATATCAAACTTCTAGACCCAACACATAAGCATCTGATTGGGTAGCAACATGCATGAGGTGCTGGGCCATCATCTGCGGTCTAGCCCTTCTTCTTATTTCTACTAATCCAGCACTCGTTACTGCAGAGTTGTCAATGGACGATGATTCGTTGAATCTTGTTTGTTCAGACGACAATTGCTCATTGTTTGGTGATGCAGTTGGAGATCTGAAAATTACAAATGAAGAAAGAGATGCGAACCCTGCTCAACCAGTAAATGTCGAATTAGATTTTCCAATGCGCCCCGAACAAATCAGTGTCAGTTTGCTACCAAATACGATCGAGCATTTGATTATCGATTTCCGTATTCTTGAAGATGGTGCCGGTATTACTCGACCTGAAATTCAGGTTGAATTGGAAATTGGTCCATCTATCAATTCGTGGACCATGTCTCCTCCTTCTGCCAATTTAGGAGCTCAAACACCCTACATTCTAGAGGGTGAAGAATTGGATTTATCTCAAGGTCGGATACTTTCTCCATCAGATAGTGTTACTCTCAGGTTGTCATTTGAGATTAATCAACCTATAACTTGGGAATTGTATCTTGCAGGGAGCTCTGAATTGAAAATACCCATTGAATGGAGCATTAATTCTGAGCAAGAAAATATCGATGAACCAACTAGTTTAACTGAGCCTCGTTCAATCTCGTTGATCGGCACGACCACTTTTGGGGGTTTAATGAGTTCAGATGTCGACTGCTTCAAATTTGATGTAGATGAACAACTAGAGTCGTTAACCGTCACAATAGAATGGGATCAAACACCTGTCGAAGTAGAACAATCACATTCAACACCGGATTTCTGGAATGAACAGCAAGAGTCCGAAGGGCAACCCGAAATTCGAACTAGGTTCGAAGGAGATGTAGTGGTCTATGAATATCGATGGATTGAACCAGACAGTGGTAGCCATACATTGTGCTGGACTGGTGAAGAAAATCGCTACCAAACATACAGTTTCACTGGAACTGAGATACTCAAAGGCGTCGGTAGTGTATCTCCTGAAGAATTCACAGGTGATGCGACATGGGTAGTAGGAACCTCAAACATTGGGGACTCTGAAAAGGCTAGTGCAACATCGGGTGCAGGTATAGTCACCATGGTGTTTGCTAGTGTTGGAATATTATCTGCAATATCTGGATTTATGATGAATTTATCGTCTCCTTGGCTGCCTAGGTTTTTCCTTCCTCTTGCGATGATTCTGCTACTTATTGGGGGGATTTTATCTCCAGCAGTCTCGATCTCAAATGAATCACCATACCCTGGTGAATTAACCATTGATGAGTTGCTCGATGAAAGATTAGACCGAGTACAAATGGGTATTACATTCGGTGAAGAGGGACAGTATGGACCCCAATATTATGGTGGTTTCATGGGTGTTTCTGAAGGTGAAAGATTACAGTTGATATTGAGTATTGACAAGGTTTTTCCAACACCAGATGGAAGGTGGCAAATAGTTGCTGAAGAATTAGATGGCATCGACTTGGACAGACTTATTTTCACTAAATTGGACGATGGTTTATTGACTGATTCTGACGAAGTTAAATTCATTCTAAGAGCTGGTAGATTATTAGCACTTGATTTGCTATTGTTAGAGGCACTTCTTATCGTCGATGAAAAACCAAGAGGTGATGTCGTTCATATCGATTGGAATATGGTTGCGGATGAAGGGTTAGGTTCGCTGAGTGCCCCAGTTTGGATTAGTCGACCTGATTCAATTTCAGAAGACGAGTGGGGATCAGTGATAGAGACTGTCAAGCCAGAGTTATTGTCAGTGTCGTATTGTGATTGTGGAATTGATGCAATGGAACTTTCCATTCGACATAAAGAAGTAGATGTGAATCAATTGATTTCACCCGGAGGAATTCAAACTTCTAACGGCTTAATACCATACGATTTTGCAATTACCGTACTCGGGTTTATGGTACTATTATCTGCATTAGTTATAGAGCGGGAAAGAAGAGATACTGGACTAGAAATTGCCCAAAAAATGTTAGGAGAATAATCACTCTTCTTCATCATTTTCTTCAGGAATATAATCAAGCATTTCATCAAGCATCTTGCGTTCCTCATCATCCAAGTCGTGATCCCTAAGGGCTTCAACGATGCGGTCAAGTTGCTGTTCGGTGAGACCCAATGGACGTGCAGCACCTACAATTAGGTCAAGTTCTGCTTCAGATACATGGTCATCATCCAATGCTGATTCAATTGCAGCACGTGTGGCCATCCTAGCAGCACTCCTCTCTGGAACCTGAAGAACTCTGGCCAGAGCAATCAGTTCAGCTAATTCTTCTTCTGTCAAAATCCCATCAGCATATGCCATTTCATATGCATTATACAGTAGCTGTTGATATTTATCAGGATGAAGTAATACGTCACGAATTAGGGCATAATCAATATTAGAGTCTGTCGAATCCATCTCTAAACGAACTATTGATGAACGAACTTCTTTTAGCAGCATGTCCTTCATCCCATGTCCTAATAGAATCAAACCCATAGAGACCACTGCGGCACCTAACCATTGCATAACACTCGTGTCAAATAATCCACCTGGATTGAACAATTGGTGTATGCCCATGGTAATCATCGCAGCACCCATTGCAACCTCAAACCAATCGTTGATATCAGGGTCATCGTCAAAGAGAGAAAGGCGGGATGCCAGTACGTCATGAGAGCCGTCAGGGTCTGCCATCGACCACTCTTAGAACACGAGAGCACTTCACACTTCCGCGCAGCCAGACCCCTATGCTTTTGAGCGGTGGACATCACTCATTGTGCATGGTCGAGGAGGTACACATGCTGGATCTCCCGGAAAAAGTAATTCAATTACTAACAAATAAATGGGGTATTGAGCGCCTACATCCACCTCAAGCGAGCGCTACACCTATCGCATTGTCTGGCCGGAATTTGTTACTTGCCATACCAACAGCTAGTGGGAAGAGTTTGGTGGCTTATCTAGCAATGTTCAAAAAATTGCTAGTTGATGCGCCGGGAAGTCAGGCTTTCTACTTGGTTCCACTAAAAGCACTTGCAACAGAAAAGGTGGATGAACTTCGCGAAGCCGGGAAAGAACTTGGACTCAAAGTGGGTATTGCTGTTGGCGATAGAGTCGGAGAAACTGTTTCACTGGATGATGCAGATATTATTGTAGCAACAAGTGAAAAGTTCGATTCCTTATTGCGAAATCGTGATGATTTACTAAGTAAAGTCAGTATTGTAATAGCTGATGAAGTGCACCTGATACACGATCGTTCACGCGGCCCTACGATGGAAATTAATCTAGCAAGAGTACGGCATGAACGACCCGATGCACAAATTATTGCCCTCTCTGCAACTATAGGGAATGCTGAGGAGATCGCTGAATGGCTAAACGCCGAACTAGTTGTTTCGGATTGGAGGCCTGTAGTTTTACGATATGGGACTGTATGCAACGGTCTTGTTGAACCAAGATTACAAGTCGGTCCTAATGTCGAGAAGATCAAACTACCCCCTCCCATTGAATTGAAAGATGAAGGAGATGAACTCAGGAATATACTCATTTCAACCATCAATGAAGATGGGCAAGTACTCATATTCCGGGGTACACGAAGATATGCCGAAGGAAGTGCGAGCAAACTTGGCCAATGGCTATTTGGAAGAATGCAGAAATGGAACAAAGAGGAAATTGAACGACCCGATGGAATGCAGGTCGAGCAACGCCTAGAAGAATTAGCAAAACTTGCTCGTGAAATAGAATCTGGAGAAGAAACTACTGCTATGGCTGAGAAACTTGCAGAATCAATCAGAGGTGGTGTTGCATTCCATCATGCTGGACTAACCACCAATCATCGTAAGTTAATTGAAAATGCATTTAGAGAACGAATTCTGTTCGCTATTTGCGCTACCCCTACACTTGCGGCTGGTGTTAATTTACCCGCTCGTAGAGGTGTTGTTCGAGATCTTACTAGATGGGAGGATGGGTTAAGTCGACCACTCCCCAGAATGGAAGTGCATCAAATGCTGGGTCGGGCAGGAAGGCCTCGCTATGATCCCACGGGAGATGCATGGTTAATTGCCAAAAACCTTGAACATGCGGATGAACTTGAGGCCATGTATTTCCTACAAGAACCTGAAGCCGTTGATTCAAAACTCGCAGCAGAACCTGCGATGAGAGTCCACGTCCTTGCAGCAATCGCCACTGGAGGGCAACGCAACAGAGATTCATTAGGCGGATTTTTCAAACAAACATTTCTCGGCCATCGGATTTTAAACGATGAATTGCAACAGCGAATTGATGAAATCATTCAATGGCTTGTAGAAAATAAATTTATTGAACGAACGGGAGAAGATGCCGCAATCTTAGAACGAATCTCAAATATGGATTCTAAGTTCGTGGAGGATGACTGGGATGATGAAGTTCCGAAGTGGGCAAAAAGTGCTCAAAATATCGGGGGTGTTGAACTTGTTGACTTTATTGAGAAGAAACCGCGACCAAAACGGCCCGCTGTAATCGGTTTTCAAACTGCAACTAAGGTCTCGGAATCCTTGACTAAAGATATACATCCGGACTCTCCAGCAATGACATATATCGCTACACCATTTGGAGAAAGAGTGAGTCGACTCTATCTCGATCCATTATCAGGTTTGATACTAAGAGAGGGTATTCTCCAAGCAAGAAAAATATTGTGCAGGGTTATTGATGATAGATCGATATCTCCTTGGGCGTTATTGCACCTAGTATGCTGCACACCTGACTTCCCACCATTGTGGCCTACTGGAAAACAAATGCAGATCATGGCGGAACAAGGAGAAATTATGTCTGATCAAAATTTGTTAATCCCATTAGAATTACAGGACTTGGGATATTCTCCAGAAGTTGAAAGTATGACGAAAAGTGCATGGACACTTGTTCAATGGATTGAGGAAGATTCTCTTCGTGATATTGAGCGGAAGTTGGGGGTCGCACCAGGGGACTTACGCGTAAGAGTTGATCACGCAAATTGGTTACTGAACGCAGCACGGCAGATTTGTGCAAACAATGGAGATATCGATCCACTTCTGGTAAATTCCGATGCGGACTTGCTATCAATGCTAGATATTATGCGAAAGAGGGTGAGCAATGGATGCAAAGAGGATCTACTCTCACTAATAGCTATTCGCGGAGTAGGGCGTGTCAGGGCAAGAACACTAGCTAATCATGGATACAGATCTGCTTTGGAAGTTAGTAGAATTACCAAGGGTGCAGCTCAGAAATTGGCGGATGAAAGGGGTTGGAGTCCACAATTAGTTCAGAACATTGTGGACTCTTCACAAAGAGCGATTGAGAGCAGACGATGATTTCCGCACGATTATGACTCATGAAGAAGTCGCAACAATATGACTCGTACCCCTTATCCTTGTTGGGGGTTAAAATTGCCTGAGGCAATAGATGAACCTGGTGAAGTAGTTTCATTATTACTAAAATGGCGAAAAGATGACTCCTGGCTATTACTTGGTGGACCTGCAGCAGTCAGCAATGAACAACTTTGGACGGCGTGGTTAGCACTAACCTCAAGATTTGCTAATTCAAACATGAGGGCAAATACAAAAGACGCTGAATTTCTGAGACTGATTTCTGGAACTCACCAAATTCGGATAGGTTTCGAACGGGCGGGATTGCAACAAGGTGATTCAAAGATTTGGTTAATTCATCTTCCCGACATGGAAAACAAAGATATCAGGAATCGTGAATGGCCTAAAATAAACAGAAATGAATTAGATCAAGAAGCGAATCGCCTAATGAATGTCTTCAATGCAACACTTGTACCTCATTCTCCAATGCCTGTAGAGGAAAGTGTGGAAAGGCTGCAACTTACATTAGAAAGTGGACATGGGAGTGATTGCCAAGCAATAACACGTGCCGCAATAGCACATATTGCACTTGCAGATTTCAACTAATATTCCAAAGTGAAATTGAGAGAAACCCCTTATGCTCTAGCCTACCCGCAGCATTCAATGGCGAAACATCATGCATGGAGAACCTGTGTCGATTGTGGCATACGATGTACACCAATGAATTTCGTAGATGTTGATTCAAAACGGATTTGTCTTGCATGCTGGACAGAGAAAAATAATCCCGAACACCCGGAAATGAAGGCCATTATTGAGAAAGTTGAGGCAGAGGTTGAAGTATGGCGATGTCAAAAATTCACACGGGATGAAAATGGCTTACCAACTGGTCCGAAATCAACTCGTTCACAAGGCAAGCGTGTCAATAATCCCTGAGGCATAATTATGTCACCCCTTGAGGATATAGACGCAACCAATTGGTCCGAATTGGAACCGCAATATCGGGGATTTTTGGAGCGCGAAATTGGCTCTGCAGAAGAACTCGAAAAATGGTTAATTGAACTAGGGGAATTCGATGCATATGTCAGTGAAACCGGTGCAATGCTTTATGTCAATATGACCTGTGATACAGAGGATGAAGATATCAAAAAAGCATATTTTGATTTTGTCGATAAAATACAGCCTGAATTGGCAATAATGGGTGACCTCCTAAACCGCAAATTGGTGGATTGTCCATATTCGGACGAACTGGATGATATCGAATACAAAGTACTGCTGCGAGATACAAGAATGGATTTACAATTATTTCGAGAGGAAAATATTCCGCTAAGCACGGAACTCACCAAACTTGGTGTTCGTCACAAGGAAATTTCTGCGGCAATGACTGTCGACTTTGATGGTGAAGAACGAACTATGCAACAGATGGGGAAATACCTTCAAGTCAATGAAAGAAATACTAGAGAATCTGCATACAAAGCAGTGGGTAAACGGCGTTTTGAAGATGCTGAAGAAATGGATGAAATCTATGAAGAAATGATCAAATTACGCCACAAAATCGCATTGAATGCAGGATATAGCAATTATCGGGACTACATTTTCGATGCAAAACATCGATTTGACTACACGCCTGCAGATTGTGAATCATTCCACGATGCTGTAGAATCAATTTGTGTTCCTCTGATGAGAGATATAGACGAAGAACGGCGGAAAATCCTCGACCTAGATTCACTTAGGATGTGGGATTTAGGGCATGATGTTCGTGGGAGGGCGCCATTGAAACCATTTGAGAAAGTCGAGGAGATGGTTGCTGGTACTAGCAGAATGTTTCACAGGTTGTCACCAGAACTGGGCTCTTTTTTTGATTCGCTTAGAGATGGGACCAGTCTAGATTTAGACAGTCGTAAAGGAAAAGCACCAGGTGGATATCAACTACAACGCGATCATAGTAGAAAACCGTTTATTTTCATGAATGCCACGGGTTTGCAGCGTGATTTAGAAACTATGGTGCATGAAGCAGGGCATGCATTCCACTCAATCTATGCGGATGAGCTGCCATTGATTGAGTATCGAAGCGCGCCTTTGGAATTTTGTGAAGTTGCAGCAATGTCAATGGAAATGCTGACCTATGATTTCCTCGATGAGTTTTATTCGGAAGAAGATGCAAATCGAGCTGTTCGGGAGCACCTAGAAGGTGTAGTGTCAATTCTCGCTTGGATTGCAACAATTGATGCGTTCCAGCATTGGATTTACACCAATCCTGAGCATACTCGAGAACAACGCCACAATAAATGGTTAGAAATTGGTGATCGATTTGGTTCGGTATTGGATTGGTCGGGTTTTGAAGAATGGCGAGCAATTGGCTGGCAAAAACAGCTTCACTTATTCTCATATCCTTTCTATTACATCGAATATGGGATTGCACAACTTGGTGCTATGCAATTATGGCTCCAATATCGAGAAAACCCGAAAGTCGCTCTTGAAAATTATGCCAAATCCATGCGTTTAGGGGGCTCTAGACCCTTGCCAGCCCTCTTTGAAGCAGGGCAGATGGATTTTGATTTCGGAAAATCTACAGTAGAGAGACTGATTTCTGCTGTTCGAAATGAATTAGAGAATCTCCCAGCATAAGTAGCACCGACGGCACAGGATGTGGATGGGAAGGACATCCAGTGCCGCCGATCTACGGGCCTATACTTCAATCGCGTAGGCCTTCTGCCGTGACGAAGAATTTCGCTTCACCCTCTGGCAGATTAGGTGAGTCTACAAGGCGTGCAATTCGTGAACCTGCCTTCGATTTTCTAAGGTACAAACGGAATGTTGATGCGTGGCCAACAATATGTCCTCCAACGGGCTTGGTTGGGTCCCCCCACATAGCATCCGGTTTGGAATGTACCTGGTTAGTAACTAGAACCATGGCGTTATTCACATCTGCCATTTTCTTCAACTCCTTCATATGGCGATTGAGCTTTTGCTGACGATCAGCCAGCATTCCTCTGCCAAGATATTCTGCACGGAAGTGTGCGATTAAGGAATCAACGATAATCAACTTGACATCTATGTTTTTTGATGCCCTTTGAATCTCGTCAACAAGTAACATTTGATGTGCAGAGTTGTAAGCACGCGCAACATGGATTCTTTCAAGAGCTACATCCGGATCTAGTCCCACTCCCCTTGCCATTTGGGCGATTCTCTCAGGACGAAATGTATCCTCTGTATCGATGTAGAATACTTCCCCATCAAGGCCGCCTTGTTCTCGTGGTAGCAGGCAGTTAACTGCGAGTTGGTGGCCAACTTGTGTTTTACCACTACCGAACTCGCCATACACCTCGCAAATCGATTGTGTTTCAAAGCCTCCTCCAAGCAATTCGTCAATCGATGCTGAACCACTTGTCAATTTTAGCACCTGTCGTCGTCTATCGAGTAAAGAAGTACCTGAAACGAATCCGCCAATGTTTGCCATTTTCTTTGCTGAACTAATTATTTTGGATGATACTGCTTCACCCAATTCTGCTGCATCCGCAAGTGCACGGGGACTCATTACTGCTATTGCAAGTAATTCATCAAATCCAGCTTCACGGAGTTTTTCTGCGGTTGCTGGGCCTACACCAGGTAGATCTTCTACCGTTAATTCGGGTTCGCTGGCTTCGATTACGACGACCTCCTCGCCATCCTCGGTAACTGTTTCGGTCTTTGTTGTCTTCTTTCCTGTGCTCATATTTTCACCTGTTCTGTAAACTGCCCTCGACAGCCGTAGTATATGAACCAACGAAGGACAGTGTTGGAATTATTACTGGTTTTTTTGCGCTCCTGTAGCCTCGCAGTATACCATTTTTACACTTTCACTTTACATTCATCACTTTCACAATGTAGCGTGAATTATTGGTAGCGGGTGATCGATTTGAACGATCGGTCTCCGGGTTATGAGCCCGACGAGATAACCTGGCTACTCCAACCCGCTGGTCATTCGTGTCTGGTACCCCTATTTCAAGGACTCCGCAAGTACAGAAGGCTCATTGAGTGGTTGCGCCGGCAGGTCGTTGATGTCAGGCAACCTACTCGTTCAGAATGCGATGATGGTTCTCCCTGATGGAATAGTTGAAGGGGATTTGCGCGTGGTTGAGGGTTTGATTGAAACCGTTGCACATCAAGGTGGATTGCAACCACGAGAAGGGGAATTTGTGATAGATGGAACCGGATTACATCTGTTACCCGGTGCAATCGATCCGCATGTCCACTTCCGAGAACCAGGAAATCCCGAAAAGGAGGACCTAGAAAGTGGCAGCCGTGCCGCAGCTGCTGGCGGGATTACTGCATTTCTTGATATGCCGAACACTATACCAAATGCAACCAATCGTGCGGCACTGGAGGCAAAAATCGATTCTGCTGCAAAAAAAACGGTGACTCACTACGGTTTCTTTATTGGAGCTACAACAAACAATGTATCTGATTTACAAAGTATTGAAGGAATGGAGGGAATATGTGGAATCAAGATATTCATGGGCAGCAGTACAGGGGACTTGCTAGTACACGAGCAAGAACACCTTGAGGAAATCTTCGCTAATACTGGTGGCATTATTGCAACACATGCTGAAGATGAAGAGAGGTTGCAAATGCGTATTTCTGAGTTTAAGCATAGAACTGACATCGCGGCTCATGCAGAATGTCGTGATGTAGAATGTGCTTTAATTGCAACAAAAAGGGCTGTGGCTTTGGCGAAAAAACACAATCATCGGCTCCACATCGTGCATCTAACCAGTGCTGATGAAGCCGATTGGTTGGCGTCAAACAAAGGTGAACTTGTCACCACCGAAGTATGTGTCCAGCACCTAACTTTCGATCAAAATGATGTTGAAGAACGTGGGGTAAGAGTACTCATGAATCCGCCTATTCGTTATATTGAGGATAAAGAGACTCTGTGGAAAAGACTCAAGGATGGTACGATTGATTGTGTTGTAACAGACCATGCACCACATACACTCGCTGCAAAGGCAATTGGGTTTCCAAAGGCTCCTGCAGGGATGCCTGGAGTCGAAACTTCTCTACCTCTAATGCTCACACACGCGATGGATGGAAAGTGCAGCGTGTCCGATGTCGTTAGATGGATGTGCACCGGTCCCGCCAAGGTGTATGGAATTGGAAACAAGGGTTCACTCATCGAAGGTTATGATGGAGACTTAGTGCTGGTTGATTTAGAAACTCGACGGATCATAACAGATGATGACACTTGGACCAAGGTCGGATGGACCCCCTATGTGGGAATGGAATTAACTGGACTTCCCATGTGGACAATTGTCGATGGAATCCCGGTGCACAAGCGAACGCTTGGCGGATCATTCCGGGGTGAAGCGATTGGTGCACCCGGTTGCGCGGGCCGAACGCTGAAATTTTCCTAATCAACCTTCTTCTTTCGGTGGTGAACCTTCCGAACCCGACGTGCTTTCGCCAGAATCGCCATCTTCAGTGTCTTCTGTCATCACGACATCATCGAGGTAGTATGGTGAATTTGAAACCTCATAGCCGGGTAATTCAAGCATGGCTGTTGTGTTCATGTCAGCATATGATGTGACGCTTACACCAGCACTGGAGAACGCATAGACGTAATCGGCCATGAAGACGGAACGGCGAACGTTTGAGTCCCCAC
>MDTC01167316.1_pt1 | contig 11459 bp, 13 predicted proteins | sample 811181 | NCBI WGS metagenome assembly MDTC01 (sample SAMN05326644, study PRJNA326480) | marine metagenome | isolation source: seawater | place: Pacific Ocean: North | collected 2011 | reverse complement strand
GTGCTTGCATAAATAAATCTTTTACATTTATTTTGTAAAGCAAACTTTAGCAAAAGCAAAGTAGATTCAGCATTTGTTCTAATGTCATATATGGGATCGTCAAAACTTATTTCGCCAGAGCTCTGCCCTGCAATATGAAAAATAGCATCATATTTTTCATTTGGAATTTTTGAGTAAACGTCTTTATTTCCACAATCACCTTCAATAAATTTAACACCATCGGGAATATTTGAAGTATTACCAGTGCTTAAATTATCAATTGTAACTACTTGGTTACCCTCTTTTATAAGCCTAGATGCCAAAGCTGCACCAATAAATCCAGCTGCACCAGTTACAAGATATTTACTCATTATTTTTATAGATTTTCATTAATTGATCTTCTATCATTTTTTCTTCTACAAAAACTCTATCCTCTTCAGTATCAACGCTAAAGGAATCTGAATCAGTCATTACCATTTTTACATTGTCACCATTTTCTATTATTCTCATCATATCGACAGACTCAATTTTTTCTAATTCTGTTTCTTCCATATCATTAAATTTTAGTAGATACTCCCTTTTAAAAGGGATAATACAAACTTGTTTTAACATAGGGACATTATCAAAACCTTTCTTTCTTGAGGGAATTGCTTCACGTGAAAAATATATAGCATTACTGTTTTTATCGATTACAACTTTAACCTCATTAGGATCTTCAAATTCCTTAATTGTTTTCATATGCGCCATCAAGTTAACAACTTTAATTGATTGATTTTCTCTAAATGGGGCTAAAGATTGACTTATCATTTGAGGCCTGACCATAGGCTCATCTCCTTGCACCATTACCACGATATCAATACTTTCACCGATCATTTCTTCAATTTTAAGCATTGCTTCAGCAGTTCTATCAGTTGCTCTTTCATGAATGTCTGATGTCATTATCGATTTACCGCCAATTGAAATAATATAATCATGAATTTCATCATCACATGTTGCAACATAAGTATCCATCAAGTCATTACATAACTTGGTTCTGTGATAACAATGTCCAATCATTGGCACGCCATGAATTTTTGCCATTGGTTTACCAGGATATCTAGAAGATCCCATTCGGGCAGGAATTATCGCAATAGCCTTCATAAGATTATATTTTTAACTCTTTAATATGTTGAATGCCGTTTTTACAAGAGACATCAAGCATTCGAATATCTAAACTATATGCAAGAAAACGATATCCATCATCTATCCTTTTTTCTAATTCTTCTGGTTTTGGTTCGATAATATGGATGCCACCGCATAATTTACATTGATTTGCAGTAGATTTGATTTTGTTAACTACGTCTATAAACTTTGGATTATCGAATTCACCTGGTATACCCATCGATGCTGATAAGTCATAAGGACCAATAATATACCCATCTATGTTACTTACAGAAAATATTTCCTCTAGATTTTCGACTGCACTAATATCTTCAATTTGCACTATTATTATTGACTCATCTTTGAGCCATTTCATATAAGATTCTAAATTTGTGCCATATTCTTGTGCGCGAGCGAGTCCAACTCCTCTTCTACCTTCTGGTGGATAATGAACTGCCTCAACAGCTTTTTTGGCTTCTTCAGCAGTATTAACCATTGGAACAATAACTCCATGAGAGCCGGCGTCCATGACACGCTTTATCTGGTTTCTATCATTTGAGGTTAGTCTTATTAGAGGGGTGATGCCTGATAAACTAATTACTCTTATAAGTTCTTCAGCTTCTCTAATGGAAATAACGCTATGTTCCAAGTCAATAGCAAGCCAATCGAAACCAGATTTTGACATTATTTCTGCAATTGCAGGATGATAAAGCGTAATCCATGATCCTAAGGTCAAAGTATTATTTTTAATTTTAGACTTTAGATTTATGCTTTTCTTTGACATAGTTTTAAATTTTTCGTCATTATAATGTAAATTTTAGAAATAGCTTAATTTTATGTAATCTGTTTTTTAACCTTATTTTTTTCATAAAACTCTAATATTCTTGATATATTAGCCTCCCATGTCAGCTCATTTATGGCTTTTGTTCTTCCTTCTTTTCCAAGATTAGATCTGAAATTAAAATCATTGGCCATTCTTATAATTGAACTTGAAAATTGTTCAACATCTCCTTCTTTGCAAAGTAATCCATTTACACCATGTTCAATAGCGAAATTAACTTCTCCCACATTCGTTGCAACCGTTGGCTTTCCAATTGAAAGGTACTCAAGATGTTTGATAGAGCAGTTATGAGGCCACTTTCCATGAAAATTAAAATGTGAAATTAATATATCGCAACAATTCAAAATCAATGGCATTTTTTTGAATGGTATTTGACAAAGTATTGTTGTTTTTTCTTTAATTTTATATTCATCAATTTTTTTATTTAATTCATTCTCTTTTCCCTTATCGCCTACAATTATAAGAAACTTGAGTTTTTCACTTTGTTTTGCAGATTTTGAAAGAATTAAACATAATTCATCAATATCGTTATACCATCTGAAACTAGATGCCATTCCAACCACAATATCTTGTTTGGATAGTTGAAGATCTTTAACAATTTCCTTATCAGGCTCAGCAGGAACAAACATATCTGTGTTTACTCCGTTGTAGTTAACAATAATCTTTTTTTCATATTTCTTTCCCACAAACTCTGTTATCCATTTTGCTCTTACAGAACTATCAACTGTGATAACTTTAGCAGTATCATATTGCATAATTTCAGATAAAGGCACTGAAACATGTTCGCCTTTTGTGGGCCAATTTAAATTATCTTTATTGTTGAATGGTCCCATACTTAATGGCTTATTTACTTCAACTATTAGATCTAAATTAGCTGCATTTAAATGCTTAACAACAGCATGCCCGTTATAAGATGCTCTCATGTAACAAAATGCATAGTCATTTTCTTTAATTAATTGATTAACTTTTTTACTCATCGAGAAGCGAAAAGATAGATGATCGACTTTATTAAATAATCTTCCAATCAATCCTTTTTTGTTAGTGGGAATTAATTTGCGAAAAAACCTGTAAGGATAAAAAATGGTTTTTAAGTTATAACAATCTTCATCAAGTGTTGGAACTCTGGAGTCGGTAACAACATCGACATGAAATCCCTTACTTCTAAATCCATTAATTACTCCATTAGCAGAGCTAATGTTACCTCCAACTGAAATTCTAGAAAAATTGAAAGGATTTGCGACAATATACAAAATTTTTTTCATATTTTTTAATTACACTCTAAAAAGACTTCCTTGAAATTACCAGTCTTTGTTTGTTTCATAATTTAGATCAATCAACAAATCTCCAACTTTAGACTTAAATATTTTTTTGTCAGTGTCTGAAAAAACTTTCCTCCATGCTCCAATTTTACCTTTTCTAAAGGTGCCAGAAACACCAAATGAATTTTTAGCAATGATGGAAATCTTATCTTGATCAAATTTATTTACGAGGCCCAAGTAATTTATTAAAGCATTTAAAGAAAAGATTTGATCCTCTGAATTCCCTCCACCCCTTAAACCAACTAAATCCTCAAATTTTAGAGTGATATTGTCAACTTCATCTTGCCATTTCATCATAGATGCATACATTTTATTTATTCCGATTAAGCTACCAAATTGATTGTCATAACCAGATACAACTGCACTTAATCTATCAGTTTCAGAATCTAGCGTATTGAATAAGTATTCATGTGCATGATGCAGCGGTCTTGTCCTGCAATGATTAATCATTGATATCGCCATATCTCTTGGATCTCTAATAATGGTGATTGTCTTTGAAATTTTTTCTTCTACAACTTTTTTGCCATCTACACTAAAAGGCATATGGCCAATAATATATTGCTTATTACCAACATTTGAGAACGCTTTAGTCATCAGAGACGGTTTTACTAATCTTGGAGAGGCAACACTCACTAAAACAGTTTTCTTTTCAAATAACGATATATAGTTTCCCAGCTCCTTTGAGGAACGCCAATTTATTCCGGCCTTTTGAATTCTTCGAAAATATGGTCTTACTGTATAAAATTTATTTTTAATATACGCATGCTTGTAGCCAAGAGAATCTAATATTGTTGTTACAAGATGAGTGCCTGAATGTGGTACTGTATTTACAAATATGTTGCTCATTATTGATTAAAGATATCTTTGCCATATCTTAAATTTTTATCTTTAATAATTTCATAATATTTTAAAGGCACATTGAATGGCTCACCTCCAGCATAAACTATCTCTTTTAACATCTTATCAATACCAGTTGGTTTTAATATACTTGGGTTACTTTTAAGCTCACCCAAGAGATCTTTCATCTTTTCTAAACTATCTGGACAATGAGCTGCATCATAATATTCATACATAGTTTGATTTGAATTTAAATATATTGGATAAACAAGATGTTTCTCCTGAAGCATTGCTTCAATTCCAATAGAGCCTCCTATTACAATGACACAATCAGCCCAATTAATTAATGATGGTGAGTGAACTTCATTCCCATACCAACCAATTAGAGCGTCTCCCAATTCCCCTGCAGATTTATTCCTATTATAGAAAGCCTTTCCCTCTCTAGTTGCATCTTTTACTGCAAGAGATATAAATTCAAGTTTTGATAGTTCTCTCAAACTATCCATCACCATTTTATTATGAACGTTGTAATCCTTTTGGAATTGCATAAAAACAACTTTTAACTTATTGTTATTTTTTAATTTTGGATCAAATTTTGGACAAATCTCTTTGTTAATTTTTGCCCAATCTGGATAAAACCTTAGACTGCCCCATGCTTGAGTTTTTATTGGATCGTATCCCCACTTAATCCAACCATCTCTCCTAATAGGATTTTGAAGAACATAGTAATCAAATTTTTTTCTATCTGTTGGATCAACAAATTCTTTACCTTTAACAGTATTAGCTCGATATCCCAAAGTAACGTCAGAGTTTATAAAAATATTACACCCGTGTGGAATTGATATAGTTTTTAGTCCAATACCTTTCGCTGCGGTAAAATACTTTTCAAGAATCTCACCTCTCTCAAATGGTGAGCACCATTCAAAAACACACTCACTTATATTGTTATTTCTGAGAAAATTTAATTCTTTCTCACAATCAAAATATAATCTTCTGTAAAGGCTTCCGAAAAATCCATTTCTGTTTCTCTTAATAGAGTAAATTCTACTTGATAGTTTTTTTAGAAAGGTGTCTCTTTTTTCATATTCAATAAACTCATGATCTTTATCTCTGAATATTTCAAAATCTCCTAATGTTTTCAGATACTTAACTCTGTAATCGTTTTCAAAATCTAAATCTGTTGTTAAAACAATAAGGGGATTTTCTTTTTTCTTAATAAATTCGGCTATAAGTGGGACAAAATGATCAACATCATTGTATGCTCTAATAAAAAATGCTGTCCTATCTCGTTGCATAATTTTTACAATCTCAAATCACTTTCATCTGATTTAAAAAGGTACTTGATATCATAAAGAACGTGATTTTCTTTCCCAAATGATCTGATGCTTTCTATACCTTTTTCTTTAAATTGATCATGTGCAACTGCGATTATAATGCCGTCATACATTTTAATATTTGGTGATTCAATTATTTCAATACCATACTCATCTTTAGCTTCTTCTGAATTCACCCATGGGTCATAGACATCAACTTTTATATTTTTTTCTTCAAGCCTCTTAAGAATATCAATTACTCTGGTATTTCTTATATCTGGACAATTTTCTTTAAAAGCTAATCCCATGATTAATATCTTACTACCATCTATTTTAATATTTTTATGATTCATTGAATCTTCTAGTTGTTTAACAATATGTTCTCCCATGTTGTCGTTTAATTTACGACCAGCCAAAATTATTTCAGGATTGTGGCCAACAGATTGTGCTTTATAGGTTAGATAGTATGGATCAACCCCAATACAATGGCCTCCAACAAGACCAGGATAAAAAGGTAAAAAGTTCCATTTAGTTTCGGCAGCCTCAAGTATTTGTTTTGTATCAATATCTAGTTTATTAAATAAAATAGCTAATTCATTTATCAAAGCAATATTTACATCACGTTGGGTATTCTCAATAACCTTGGCTGCCTCAGCTACCTTGATACTTGAAGCCTTGTGTGTGCCTGCTTCAATAATGCTACTATAGAGACTATCAATAAATTCAGCAGCTTTACTAGTTGAACCAGAAGTAATTTTTTGATTGATGTTATTCTGTGAAGTTTATCACCTGGATTAATTCTCTCTGGACTATATCCGACAAAGAAACCAGATGATGAATTTTTAATATTATCTTCAAATATGCAACTCAATTTTGATAATTTTTCTAGTATTGGCACACATACCTCCTCAGTACAACCAGGGTATACAGTTGATTCATATATTACTATGTCCTGATTTTTAAGAACTTTTCCAATCATCTCAGATGCACTCTCTAGAAATTTAAGATCTGGGAACTTGTTTTCGTCAATTGGGGTTGGTACTGTGACTATATAAATATTGCAAGAAGATAATTCATCGACATTTGATGTGAATCTTAAAAATTTAGTATCGTTAAGTTCTTTATCTTCAACTTCAAGGGTGATGTCTTTACCATTTTTTAACTCTTCTATTCTTTTGCTATTAACATCAAAACCTAAAACAGAGTATTTTTTTCCAAACTCAACAGCTAAAGGAAGACCAACGTATCCTAGCCCAACAACCGCAATTTTTATATCATCTTTTAAAATCAAAGTTTTTTCCCTATTTAACTTCGTGATATTCTAAATACCACTCAACAAACTTTTTAATACCCTCATCGATAGTTGTAGATGGCTTATATCCAGTATCTTGCATTAAGTCCTCTACATCTGCATAAGTATCCGGTACATCACCTGGTTGAAGAGGTAAAAGATTTTTTTCTGCTTTTTTACCTAAACATTTTTCCAAAACATCAATATAATTAATTAACTCAACTGGTCTATTATTTCCAATATTATAAATTCGCCATGGAGCAGTGCTTGTTCCAGGATCAGGATTTTCTCCGGACCACATTGAATTAGATTTAGCAGGTTGATCAATTGTTCGAATAATTCCTTCAACTATATCATCAATGAAAGTAAAATCTCTTCGGTGCTTTCCAAAATTAAATACGTCAATGGGCTCGCCTGACAGAATTTGTTTAGTAAATAAAAAAAGAGCCATATCAGGTCTTCCCCATGGACCATAAACTGTAAAAAAACGAAGACCAGTTGTTGGGAGATTGTATAAGTGACTGTATGTGTGCGCCATTAACTCATTTGATTTTTTACTTGCAGCGTAGAGACTTAGTGGATGATCAACATTGTTATGAACGGAAAAAGGCATATTTGTATTTGCTCCATATACTGAACTTGATGAGGCATACACCAAATGTTCAACATTGTGGTGTCTGCAACATTCTAATATGTTTCCAAACCCTACAATATTACTATCTATATATGCAGATGGATTTTCAATTGAATATCTTACTCCAGCTTGTGCAGCAAGATTAACAACTCTAATTGGTTGATGTTCAGAAAAGCACTTCTCTAACTCGTTACGATTTGAAATATTTAAGCGTATATGTGAATAGCCCGAGTGGTCGATATGTCTTAGTAAGCGATCTTCTTTTAATGATGGATCATAATAATCGTTATGGTCATCAATACCTATTACATTGTCACCCCTCTCTAATAAACGCAAGGTTAACGCAGAGCCTATGAAACCTGCTGAACCAGTGACAAGAATCTTCAAAACTTAACTTAATTTCCTATAGTGCTGAATAAAAGTTATTAATACAGAGATCACTCCACCAATAAATGTTCCAATAATGCAAATTATAGATCTTAATGGCCCAGATTTAATTTCTGGAACTATTGGTGAATCTAATACTTTGAAGACATATGCTTTATTTGTTGAGGCTAACATAAGTGTTTGCATTTTAGTTTCAAGAATTCTTCCAATAACTTCTCTTATGGACTGGATGCTTGTTGAACTAGAGGTTTCATTAAGAAAGTTTATTGCATTTTGGGCATTTGTTTTATCAATTTCACGCATGCTTTCATTTATATTATAGATAATAATGTCCAACCATTTTTTTGCAATTTCTGGTGATTGGTGATCAACAGTAAAAGTTACAAATCCGGTTTCATCATCCACACCTACACCAAAGATATTTATATATTGTCTATATGCGGTTTGATCGGAAGGTTTTGTATTATTTTTAATCCATTTTTTATTCTTAACATCATAAAGACTATTATCATAAATTATTGTATTTGTTTCTGAAGTCCATTCTTTAACTGCCAAAAGATTTTCAAGTTTTATATTAGGTAATAAATAGTTAGAAAAAAATTCAAACGATTTTACACGTTCAATTGCTTCCTCACTTGAGGATGCATTAGATTGAGATAAGTTCACACCAGCTAATCCTGCAAGTCCAGACATTCCTCCCAGTCTTGTGGAAATTGTTTCCTCTTTGTTAGCTGGAGCTAACAAACTTTTAGAAGTATAAATATTTGGTAAGCTTAATGCATAAAATACTGAAGCTATTGCAAAAATAGATGTGAGAGTTGCTATAAAAAGTCGTTTCTTCCAAGCAATCAAAAATAGCTCTAATAAGTCTATTTCATCATTATAATTATTTTCTTGGTCCATAATTTTTATAAAAAAAGTTGTTTACCAGATAATCAAGCATTTGCCCCTATAAATTTTTGCAATTATAACATTTTTGGTGAATAGTCGATTAAATGAGTATCTATTTTTTTAAATTTAAATCCTCATTAATATCAAAAATCCAATTTCTGTTAAGAACTAATCTGGCAGGTATAGAATAAAAATCATCAGGATTTTTTCTTGCCTCTTCAAATTTTTTACGTTTTTCTTCTCCAAGACATAAAATAAATATTTCTTTAGTATTTTTTAAAACTTTTGGAGTAATGGTAAATCTTGAAGAAGGTGGTTTTGGAGAAAAGGTTGAAAGAACATTTTTTCTGTTTTCATGGAGTGCATCGCTGTAAGGAAATAACGAAGCAATATGTCCATCTTCACCCATACTAAGAATCATCAAATCTATTGATTTTGGAAGTAATGATTCATAAGAATTACTTATTAATTCACGATTATCTTTATTTGTATCAAAAGTGTAAAAATGTGACTTCTTTGAAAGATGTAGCCCTGAAATAAAGTTTTCTTTAACAAGCTTTTGATTGCTTTCATGACTTTCTGGCAATACATATCTTTCATCAGTCAAAAAAAAATCAATGTTCTTTATCTCTTTATTTTTGTTAACTTTGTGAAAGTTCTTATACAAAAATTTTGCGGATCTTCCGCCAGTCAACATAATACTTTTATTTTGAGTACCACAATTGCAGTCATCAATAAACTTTGTAAGGTAGTCAGTAATATTCATTTTCTAATTGTTTAAAAAATAATAAAGCTAGTAAAATTTAATATTTACAAAGATGGTACCCGAGGCCGGACTTGAACCGGCACGATATTTCTATCGAGGGATTTTAAGTCCCTTGTGTCTACCAATTCCACCACTCGGGCTTATAAAAATTACTCCTATTTATTCTTGTTAAAGCCAATGTTTTGCTCTAACTCTCTTTCAGTTGGCTTATTATACTCTGCTCTAATTTTATTATTAAGAGATATTACTTTCTCAAGAAGATCAAAGTTACTGTTAATTTCTTTTGAATAATCTAATAAAGCGCTCGTATCTTTCGGAAAACATGCACCCCCAAAACCCTCTCTTCCATCCGGACCAGGGACTTGCATGTGAGAATTGCCAATGCGATTGTCAGAAGACAAAGCATCTATGAAATTTTTCCACGAATCACCTGTATTAGATTTGTCAAAAATCTTTTTAATTTCATTAAAGAAAATAACTTTAGTCGCAAGAAACGAATTAATTGTATATTTGATCAATGCTGCTGAAACTAAATCAACAAAAATGTGATTCTTATTTATACATTTAGTATGATTTTTGTAAAAATTTGACAACTTGTTTGTTTCATCTTTATCTCCTCCAAATAGAATAAGATCAGCATTTATAAAGTCATCATCTGCAAAATTCTCTCTTAAGAACTCTGGATTAAGAATAATGGTTTTGCATATTGTTTCAATATTTTTTACGTGCGATGGAAGAACAGTACTTTTCAAAACAAACAATGATGAAGAGCAATATATATTTAAATCTGATATTACTGATTCTAAAATACTTATATCTTGTTTTCCGTCATCACTCATGGGAGTAGGCACACAAATAAAAATAATTTCAGGATTTATAGTTTCTAAATCCTTAATTGAAGTACCTATTTTTGGATCAATTATTGAAAGATCAACGCTATCTTTAAGGCCATTGGCAAGAGCCTTTCCAACAAATCCATATCCTACTATGCCTATTTTCATTATGTTCCTTTGATTCACAAAGTCAGAGTTCTCCTTTATCCCTCAATTCTTTTCTAATTTTAGTTGCTGATATAGATGTAATTGATTCATCAAAAACCTCTTCTTCAAACTTATAACCTACACCTCTGCCATAAGTTATGTTTACAATATTTGGAACAAGCATAATCTCATATTCTATTCCTCTTTTAAATCCATCACATTTAAGACCTTTTTCAATGTTTTTACAAACCTCGTCCCAGTCAAATGGATTGTCGTCTTGATTAATGCCTCCAGATACTCCCTGAACATCGCGCACCTGAATTATGACTTGACCAGTTTTTTCAAAGCATCTTTTAAATAATGCCTGATGGCCATCGTGCCATGGCTGCCATCTACCAAGCATCTGCACAGTTGGTTTTTTCCAGTCAAACATTATATTTCTCCTTAATATCGTGAGCTATATTAATATGATTTTTGTCATTCCATTCTTTAATGTGATAGCTAACTTTATCTGGTTTTTGAAATAGCTTATTTGTATCCTCAAATCTTCCTTCAGAGATTGTATCCATCCAAATTATTATGTCAGCATCAAAATTTTGTCTTGTGTTCTTTGTGGGGCAAACAAAATCACAAATAACAAACCTTCCATTTTTCTTTTCAAAATCTGCAAAAGTCCTCATTCTATTTGATTGTCTTGTTCTACCTTCATCTGAAAAATCCCAATCATTTGCCATCTCTCTAACCTTATCAGCGTTATACCATGCAGCCTGCAGCAATGGAACAAGTCTTTCTGTTAAATATGTTTTGCCAGAGCCAGGAAGTCCCATTACCAAAATTTTCATTTAATCACCCTATTTAAATGAGGGTATTATATATATTTTTTAAAAAATAAGTTATTAAAAATGAATCTTTCATGGAGGCTGAAGCCGGAATCGAACCGGCGTAAACGGCTTTGCAGGCCGCTGCATAACCACTCTGCCATCCAGCCTTATTGCTTAAAGGTTGACATTGTATATGAAAGTCCAGTTTGAAGTGTAATTATTAACGCCAAAAATAAAAGGAAATTTGATGAAAATAATAT
>MDTC01128770.1_pt1 | contig 11459 bp, 10 predicted proteins | sample 811181 | NCBI WGS metagenome assembly MDTC01 (sample SAMN05326644, study PRJNA326480) | marine metagenome | isolation source: seawater | place: Pacific Ocean: North | collected 2011 | reverse complement strand
TTAGAGCTCTTCAAAAGGAAGGTGCTATGGTCGCTTACGCTGCAATTGATCCGCCTTTTGTTGACGATGATTGGGTTGCAGCCATTAAAGATACGTGTAGAGACGAAGGGGTGATATATATTTCGGCAATCATGCAAGGTATCTGGCTCAATTCCTCTCTGATGGTGGATAGAATTCACCCTAATAGTAAAGGCTACAAAATGATTGCAGAGAGGGTATATCGGCAGTTAGAGAAAACCATGAAGTCCGGTAAGTAGTGTTGGCTAAGATATGCCTTTAGTAGCCTTAGTGTTCTAAACTATATTGTGATTCGATTGTTACCTCTGTAAGGGAACATGGATCTAAAAAGGTAAGCTTTTTCGCAATTAGATTGCCAGCTCCGAATTCCTGAAGCTCGAGTGGCCCATAGCGTGGGTCGCCCATAATGGGCCAACCAAATATTGCACTATGTCGTCTGATCTGGTGCTTACGGCCGGTTAACAAGTTTATCCGCAGGTCTGCTGTTTTCTCCATAGTGTTAAGCACCTCCCATTCTGTTTGGCAGGGAATCCGCTTTTTCCAAAACCCCTTAGGATTGCTACGCCCCTCAGCTCGGTTGGTAAGGGGCCATCGCCAGAGGCCTTGATCGCCTTTATGCGGTGTATTCTTAAGGGTATGTACTCTAGCCAGGTATGTTTTGGTGACTTCCCTTTTTTCAAAAATCTGGCTGAGGTACTTTGCCGTTTTAGCATTTTTAGCGAAGAGAACCAGGCCTGTTGTGCCGCTGTCTAATCGATTGACTGGGTAGGGCTTGGGGAGATTTTTGCAATTTGATAAGATGAAACTATTCAGGTCGGCACCGGGCCGATTATGGATAGAAACACCTAAAGGTTTGTCTAGGGCCAGCCAATCCTCTGATTCCTTTATAATTCTTATCCTTTGCACCTGGTTTTCCTATCATGGTAACTTCGATGGTAGCAATGACTAGCATTTTTATGGGCCTCGGTCATCTAAATAAAATAGGGAAATGTTTAGGTGGGTCACCCTGGAAGTCTGAGTATCGGGTTTATTTTTGTGCCTTAAATGCGCAGATGATGAGGTAAATAGCTAAGGACCAAAGAGCTGTGCAAAGGGCAGTAGCGACCTTAAAGTTTTCTAAGATGGTTTTTGGTATGATTTGGATGCCAACCATCAGGAGAATCGAGGCAGGTAGCAGATAGCCTAGCAAATAGACTGCTTTGGTTAGGGGGGCTAACTGTTGCTCAAGCTTCAGGTGCACTAGCTCGACAGCGTAGTTATTGCTTGCGGTCTTTTTTAAAAACCAGCGGGTATGTCTAGGTAGTATTCTGAGTGTTTTTAGACCACTGCGCACTAGGGCGTAGAGTTCTCTTGACATGCGCTCCATGGAATAGAGCTCTTTGGTAAAATTGAGAATATTTCGATTTAAAATGTCAAAGAAGTCTATTTCGATGTTATAGATGTGTCCGAGTCCATCTACTGTTGCGATTAACCTAAATACTAGGATCCATTCTTTTGGCATTTGCATCTGATGTCTTCTCAGGGTTTTGAGGATGTCGGCTATGAGTGCAGGTGTGTCCATTTGGTTGGCAGTCAAGCCGAGGTGCGGTGATATAGCTCTCTTCAACTCTGTTGCTAGTGCATTTGCATCAGGAATATCATCGAAGGAACACACATCCAGCAGTTCATGCACCATCCCTTCAAAGTTACCAGCGATAATGTTATCTAGTACTGCGATGAGGCTGATAGCATTCTGTGGGCTAAGTGTTCCACAAAGACCGCAATCTATGATTCCTAACCTGCCATCTTCTAAAAGAAAAATGTTACCAGCATGAAGGTCGGCGTGAAAGAAGTCTTCAGCAAACATTGTCTTTAGAATAGTAACTATGGTCTCTTGAATTACCTCTTTTAGGCCCACTATGTGCGGTTCAACCAGGGGTTTGTTGGTTAGTGGAATCCCTTTTATAAACTCGGTAACGAGAATAGCGTCGTTACTGTATTCTAGATATACCTTAGGTACGTAGATATTACCCTTATGATCATGCTTAGAGAGTAGCTTTTTTAGCTTTGCTGTATTTCTTGCTTCGATACTGAGGTCAGTTTCATCGAGAATATCATTTAACATATCGTATGCGATATCGGATAATCCGAGAGCTCTAAAGGCTTTGTTGCGCTGTTCCAGCCTTTGTAGTATGAAAGTAAAGATATTACTATCAGCTTTAATCAGCTGCCTGATGCCAGGGCGTCTAATTTTTACAACTACATCTTTGCCGTTTTTTAATTTAGCTTTGTAGACTAAGCCAATGGAAGCTTTGCCAATTGGTTCCTCTTGCATATCAGCAAAGATATCAGATAGATCCCTATCAAGATGTGTTTTCATGAAAGCTTTAGCATCAGCAAAGGGGATACCTTTGACATTATCTTGAAGGTGCTTCATCTCAGCGATAAAGTCGTCATCGAAAAGGTCTTCTCGAGTAGCTAAAATTTGGCCGAGTTTGATAAAGTTCGGTCCGAGATCTTCGAAAGATCTTCGTAAGGCGATTCCAATAGCCTTAGACCAAGTTTCATTTCTACGTGCCTCTATAACGTCCTTATGATGAGATTCAGGGAGCATAAAGTCAGGAATATTTTTGGTAAGGCCTGATTGGGCGATAATTTCAGATAGGCCATTTCTGGCTAAGATTGTAACAATTTCTCTAAATCTGTTGAGACCGCTGACAGTCCGGGCAAAGTTTATCCCTTTGGTGATGATACTCATCAAAGCACTCCTAGTGTTAGCTCCTTTTCGGTCAGCTGTGGGCAAAGATTAGCAACAGCGGCAGATAGCTTGGTTTTGTGGGTGGGCCCATAGCTGGATCTTGCATGCTTTTGAGTTGATTGTATATTTATGATAAAATCTAATATTCTTCGTCTGTTGATATTGGTGGGGTGGTGATGGCTATAACTGTAATAATATCGCTTTTGATTTCAATTATGGTCTCAACTATATCACTTGCTGAGGTTGTCGAATGTCGGTTAGCCAGAGGAAAATCTGCTCATAAGGTTTTAACATTCAACTCTTTATGGCGATTACCCCTCGGGAAAAATCCGCGTAAGATCAGGCTTAAAGATGAAAAGAAAACCGGCGATTCTCATGAGAACCCCCACCCAGATGATGCGAATACATTTGTTAGGGCTGCTTCTGGTGTTAGTTTCCAGGGTGGTAAGGGCTCGGATCCCGTAAGTTTACTTTTGGCACAAGATAGTCGGCGTTTTCTTGGTGTCTCAGACTTTACTGTTTCCTATAGTAAGGTCGCTAGTAATCTCAGGACAAAGAGTTGGGGGGCGCCGACGGTATCTATGATTCCTCTGGCTACCGATGCAGACATAAAAAGTTTGGAGAATGACGGCCGAGATTACACTAGTTTCCGAAAGAGGTACAAGGAAGATTATGAGGCGATGACCACTCTGCCTTCTGGAGAGATTCTGATTGTAAGTTCAGGTTCGGATAGTCGCAAATTTCCAAAAAAAAAGAGCTATAGGTCGGTAATGATTATTTTTGAACCTGGTTCGAAAAAAGTCACCAGGTTTGAGGTTCCTGAATTTTATAGTCGCTTGAATCGGGATACTCGGATTGTTGGCAACGGTCGGGGTGCCGGCATTAATATTGAAGGGGTTGCTATAAAACCAGGTCCTATGCAAGACCATAAGATATCTTTTTTTCACCGTGGCAATTATGGGGAGTCTGGTGAGGATGCTGTGGTAGAGTTTTCATTGAAGGAGTGGCTCTTAGCCTTAAAATCCGGTATTCATGAAAAACTAGCCGCCGTGCCGATAATTAGAGTTGTAAAGTTCAAGATGCCTCAGATCAAGGTAGAAGAAGCTAATGGAAAGATGCGGATTTTCAGGGCTAACCTTGGTGACGCACTTTTTGGTTATCTCAAGGGGAGATCTACTTTTTTGATGCCTGTAGGTGTTGAAGCTGATTATATTGATAAAAATCGTATACACCATGATGGCGATGTGGTTTTTGTTGGGTTGGCGGTTTGGCAAGTTGCTACAACTGGGAAGCCTGCAAGCTGTAAGGTTTTTCAGGCACCTGGCGACCCATTACCTGGTCAATTGAGTCGTTTCGGTAAGTTGGAAGGCCTTGCCGCCTATAGCTTAACCGGTAAGAATGCTTTTGAGAAAAGCTGGTATTCTGATACTGCTTTATTGGTTGGTGTCACGGATGTGGATTCAGAGATACAGCCGTCAATGTTGACAGCACTGTCATTCTAGGCATTGCCGGAGTTTTATCCGGATTTTTTTTTGCCTATAAATAGCCCGTACTCGCAGCTGCTCAAGTGGCGAGAATAGATTTTTAAAAATTTCATTGCAGTATTCGGGGTCATTGTTTTGGGTGGCTTCTTCGAATTCTTCTAGTCTACTTTGCCAATTTTTATAACGGGCATCTAATCTTCTCAATCGCTCGATGCCTTTTGGATTTAGGTTGTCTTCTAAAAGAGATCTTTCTTTAAGGTGCATTGTTGCCCGCTCATAGACAGATCTTATGCGGATGGGAGCAGAGTCTTCTATGGCTGTGAGGAGGTTTTGCTTTTCTTCTTTCCTAAGGTGTGGATCATTTAAAACCCTTAATCTTTCTGCTGTATAAATGTCATATTCGTTTTCCCATTCATAAAATGTGGTGAAAACTTCTGCAGAGCTTGCGGCCCTGCGATATTCGCCCATAGCTTCTAGCTTCTCAGCGGTTTTAATATCAAGTTCCTGCAATGTTTCAGCTATTTTTCTTAATTGCTTTTTCATCTCGACAAAATCAGCGAATTGCTGCATGCCTTCCTGCACGTTTTTAGGGTGTGGTAGGGCTTCCGTTAAGTATGATCTTAATCTTTGACTCAATTGCTCGAAGGTTTCTTCGCCCTCAATTGAAAGAAAAAATTCAAATAGGTAGCGTAGGTTTGGTGAAATCTTGAGATGTCCATTTGGATCGGTCTCTAAGGGTCCTGGTATTTCGATATTCGTGATAGATCTGGGTTGTTTTTCTTTATGATTCCTGATTTTGATATTAGGTATTTCCGACGGATTATGAGATTTTTGCGGTTTATGCTCATTTAGATTATGTGTCGTTTGAGTTTTGTTATTATCCAGAGACTTTACGCTTTTTTGTGAGTTCCAGAGCGTAAATAAAGCAACGATTGATATAAATATGAAAATAAATTTTCTCATAGTCCTTGTACTTTTAGTCTGTTAACAGCCTGTCGATAGATCGGAACTGGGTCTAGAGAGCTTAATCCGTAAAGGTGGTTCATAGCATCCACGTGGTTGATCTTGTAGTCGTCACGAATAACCTCACCGAGATGACTAGCACACTGACCAATGAGCCCATCGCTCTTTTCATTTTTGAATGCGATAAGGTGTATAGTGCGCAGTATATAGTCCGCTGTATCTAGAAAATGAGTAAATTGTTGGGTGCCTGCTATAGAGTAATAAAGCACGCCGTTGGCTTGCTGGGCTTTTTTATAGCTACCGCAGGCGGTTTTGGGTAGGCCCATAGGGTACCTACGATTAAACTCGCGTGTTCCTGCTGTAGATAGGCTTTTTAGAGAGATCAGGACATCGGGCATGGCGGGAGGGGCTGTTTTGGAGAATAGGCTGATCAGTTGCGCAACTCCGTTACCGAGGATTTGCATTAGCTCGCTGCGGAGCGATCCATCGGGAGCAATTTTTAGTATTAGGTCAGCTACTTTTGAGCCTCGGGCTGCTCCCGTAAAGCTTGTAACTGAGGCCACGAGGTCGGGTCTTACGGCGGCTACATACCGTGAGGACTGGGCACCCTGGCTATGGCCAAACAGGTGGATTTTTTTGTAGCCGAATGCTGCAAGTATGATCTCCACTTGTTCTAATAGCTGTTCACCAGCTAGTTCTGCGCTTGTTAAAGGGTTGAGTCTTGCTACAAATACTTCTGTGCCTGATTGTGAAAGTGCCAAGGGTATTTTGTAAAAATAATCACCTACTCCGAGTAATTGATCCCAGCCAAACATTCCATGGACGAGCAAGATCGGGTATTGGGTTTTTGTATAGTTATTCCGGTTTGCTAAAGCTGTTTGATAAAACAGGCTAGAGAAAGCTAAGAATATCGCTAAGCTGCTCAATCGCAAACGAGCTCCTCCTGGCAGCTGCGCTATAAATTAAAACTATGATATTGAAGTTTAGGTTATGTTGATGAGTAATTTGACGCAATAGAATTGTTACAAGTTTAGGTTTTTTTTCTTGAACCAGTGCTCTTGATGAGGGTAGGTGTCAATAAGGATAAGGTATTATTAACTTAAGGGCGCCTCTGTGTCGATCTTTGTATCGCTGTCGACCGGACACTCTTCATCGCTTGCGTCACTTTCTACAGACGCTTCACTATTGGGGCTGTTTGTACAGTTTTCCCATTTGACGCCGGAGCTTGGCGCACCCTTTAAGTCCGCTGATGTGAGGTCGCATTCTTCAAAAGTGGTTTTTTCGAAAATAACACGTCGAAGGCGGCTGCCTTGAAAATTACAGTTTAAAAACTCGGTTTTGGTCAGGTCTGCAGTTGATAGGTTTGAGCCCGAAAAGTCTATGTTTTTGAAAGTACTCTCTTTGAGGTCAGCGCCTCTGAGGTCAATTGATGATAATTCTTTGTCAGAAATTGAGATGCCAACCAGATGAGCCCTGCCCCCTTCGATGCTACTTTTTGGGTTTAGGATCGAGTCAAGCCAAATTTGGTGTTTAGCTATGACGGATTTCAAGTGTTCGTCATCACGCACTTCTGTAGTATGGGTTATTTCGACTTCTTGATACCCAGAAGCCTGTTTTGTTGGTTGAAGGGGTGTTCCGTCAAGTTTTACCTCAGAGATCTTTTTCTCGAGCCATTCCATATCGTTGAGGTGCCCCTCACTGATGGCTAGCTGACATATATAAAGCTTTGCTTGCTCCTCTAAATTGACACCGTTTGGGTGCTCGGCTAGTGCTCCCATCATGGCAGACAAAAGAGCCGGGTTTAGCTCATCAACTGGAATCAGGGCGCTTTTTCCTTCTAAGCCGGCCTCTGTTTTTTGATCGGTCATAACTTCCTCCTAGGGTCTTTGCTCAGCAAGCAGAGTTATCCTAGTTTATTCTTGCTGCGGGATCAATCCAAACTAGTGTTTGGTCAATTCCTTGCTAGTCCGTAATAAATTCCATAGCCAGACCGTGTTTGCCATAGGGAGCGTTACCTTGGCGAACTATCTTTGCTTTTGCTGTATAACTCGTTTTTGCGTTGACGGGTATGATTGTGACTTTTAAGGTTTTGTCTGCTGGAAAACCCTCGAAAATACCCTCAAGAAATATTCCTGAAATTGAAATATTACCAATATTACCAATCTGTGAGTGGGATTCGTACTCTAATAAGGCTGTGCCTTCTAGGACAATTCGGTGATGACTTCGTCTTCCTGTCTGGGAAGGTCGTCGCCATCGCCTTACTCCATGCCTGCTGATGCGACGATTTTTTCTTGCGTTAAAGTGTATTAATTTGAGCTCATCTGAGAGGGTGCCGACTGTAAATTGGTTTAATATTGACTCGACACTGCTAATGCGATTGTGTATCGGCGCTAAACTCATTTTATTCTCCTCATGACTTTTCCTCCAACCCGCTCAGTGAGGTCGGGATGAATGGTGAGTCAGGTTAGAGTATTTGGTTTTGTTTTAGGTGTTAGTAAGATAGAGGCTCTGATTCCTGGTTGCTTAGTGGTTAGGTGAAAATTATAATTGGATTTTTTTGGACATTTCCTATTAGTATTAGGGACCTACTCGAGGTTGTCTTGACGGCATGTGATGGGCCAATGAGAGAGGCCTCATTATAGAAAAGCTTTGAAACTATTTATAAATATAAATATTGCTAGGGAGACAGGGATGGTTAGTTGCAGTTAAATCATAAAAAAGCGGGTGTCGATAAAAAAAAATGGGGTGAGGTATCTGCGGCAGCTGAAGCCCAGCTATACCGTTTGGAGAGTGCTAGTGCTATGGTTGCTGAAATCTCTGATTATGGTGGTATCATTACAAGTATAAAGCTACCCGGGGCAGCGGTGCCTAATAGCAGTGTTGTCATTGGTTCACCTTGCTTGGGCGACTATTTAGCAGGACATCCATACTTGGGCTGTATTGTGGGTCGCTATGCTAATCGGATTAGAGGTGGAGCTTTTTGTTTGGATGGAGAGGCTTATCAGCTTCCGATCAATAATGCGCCAAACCACTTGCATGGGGGGTATCGTGGTTTTGATAAGCAGGTTTGGCGTGGAGAAGGCTTCATAGAAAATGGCGCAGCGTGTCTTCGCTTGTTTTATCGTAGCCAACATCTTGAGGAGGGTTACCCTGGTAACCTTGATGTCGTTGTCACATATCGTTTGTTAGACAACACTTTAAGAATCGAATATGAAGCAACCACCGATGCGGCAACGGTTGTGAATTTGACCAACCACACTTATTTCAATCTTGCAGGTGTGGTGGACCAAAATATTTTAGATCATGAGCTGCAGGTCGAGGCTGATAACTTTCTAGCAATCGATAACGAATGTATTCCAAGATCACAGGTCTCAGTTGTTGGTACTCCCCTAGATTTTCGCGATTTTCGTGTTATCGGTTCTGATATCCAGAGTCCAGATGAGCAGATTGTTTTTGCATCTGGATATGATCACAATTTCGTTCTGCGCAATAGCCATGGGGAACAGCGGGCTGTTGCTAGATTAAGGCATCCGGCTAGCTCCAGGCTTTTGGAGGTGGTCACTACAAAACCTGGTTTGCAGCTGTATACAGGTAACTTTCTTGCAGGTGCTTTTAACAAAACTGGCTACGGTATGTCGCAAAAGCATCAGGGTCTATGCTTAGAAACGCAAAGCTTTCCAGACTCTCCTAATCGACAGGATTTTTCTGATGTCGTCCTGCGCCCCGGTGATAGATATTGGTCAGTTACTGAATATCGTTTTTCCAATTATTAGCCTTTGCGTTACCTGCCAAATAGTATAATGTTCCACCCTAGAGATTAAATTGACAACTTACAGGTTTGGGGCGTGCGAATGCGAGTTGTAATGGTCGGTTCAGGTTACGTGGGGCTAGTGACTGGAACTTGTTTGGCTGATATTGGCCACAATGTTGTATGTGTTGATATTGATGAAGCCAAGGTTGCTAAGCTGAAAGCTGGGATTTCACCTATATATGAACCGGGGCTTAGCGCAATGATAGAAAATAACCTAGCTGAAAAACGCATAGATTTTACTACTTCCTTGCAAGATGCTATGCGTGGAGCGGAGGTCGTCTTTATTGCTGTAGGCACTCCTGAGGAGGAAGATGGGACAGCGGACTTACAATATGTAGATGCTGTGGCGAAATCGATAGGCGAGTTTGCCGAAGATTCGATGTTGGTTGTGGTGAAGTCAACGGTTCCAGTTGGCACTTGCAACCTCATTGAGGAGACTATTTGCAAGGAGTTGGATCGTCGGCAGCTTTCCATTCGAGTTTCTGTGGCGTCCAATCCTGAGTTTCTTAAAGAAGGAGCAGCCATTGCCGATTTTATGCGGCCCGATAGACTGGTCGTGGGAGTGTGCTCTGCAGAAGATGAAAAAGTTATTAGGCAGCTTTATGAGCCCTTCCTAATCGATGATAGCGCAAAGCTGTTGATTATGGATCGTAAGTCCAGTGAATTGACAAAGTATGGATCTAACTCGATGCTTGCCACTCGGATTAGTTTCATGAATGAATTATCGCAGCTTTGTGAGTCTTTGGGTGCGAATATTGATAATGTGCGCAGAGGTATGGGGGCTGATCCTAGGATTGGTAAGAAGTTTCTTTATGCTGGTCCGGGATACGGAGGTTCCTGTTTTCCCAAAGATGTGGCGGCACTTTTGCAAACAAGCGATGAGCTTGGTGTGGATCTACAAATATTGAGAGCGGTAACGGCAGCGAACTCAGATCAAAAAGACTGGGTCGCAGCAAAAATTGCCAAGTACTTTGGTGAGCTAAGGGGCAAGAAAATAGCAATTTGGGGTTTGGCTTTCAAGCCAGATACTGATGATGTTCGTGAGTCTCCTTCAAAGCGAGTTATATCTTATTTGCTAGAAAAAGGGGCACGGGTCGTGGCCCACGATCCGCAGGCAGCCCCTAATTTTGCTAGAGATTTTGGTGATAACCCGCACCTTTCTTATGTAGAGGATGCCTATCAAGCGCTCGATGATGCAGATGCACTTGCGCTGATGACAGAATGGAATGCTTATAAACGTCCTGACTGGTTGCGGGTGGAGTCTTTAATGAGCCAGAGGGTCATTTTTGATTTTCGAAATCAATACGATGCCAATGCTTTAATGGAGACAGGTTTCCACTACCAAGCCGTGGGCAGGCCTGACTCTGTCGTGCGTCATGCAATCCACTAGTACAGGCGAGGATTCAGTTTTAATCTAGGCATTCAAAAGAGAAACTTGTTTTCCCGCTTGTAATTAGCCTTGTTCTAGGCAGTGGCCATAGAGTTTTATATTTCTTTTAGCTCTGTCGTTGATGGCGTCTTTGTTTTTAAAATATTTGTTAAACCAAGCATTTACCTTTTCCTTAGTGCCGTTTGTGACTATTGGGCGGAAGTAGCTATGGTGTGTGCCTGTAAACTTTTTATTCACCAAATACTCTGCGTAGTTGCAAGCTGCAGCATCTCTATAAGGTGAGAATGACCAGCCCCAAAATAAACCGCGGTAGATGATGCTGTGACTCTCGGAGGTTTTACACATTATGCCCAGAGCTTTTGCAATCTCATGGCTGTTTAAACTCTTGGTTTGGCTTAATGCGTCAATGGATTCCGGGATCTCCTGGTCGATTTTACCTTTCAAAAACGACTTTATATCGATGTTAGTATCCTGAGTAGTTGCAGAGTCGATATAACTAAGCACTTTTGTTATTGGCAACTGCTGGACGCTGCGGCAGCGACTATCCTTATTTTCAAAAAGCTCTCCGATTTCAATAAGGTCGAAAAACTCAGTGCGTAATCTCGTTCTGGTTTCATGACTAGCCTTCATCTCCTCTAGTTCTTCCAGTTGTGGCTTTACAGCTGCGAGCTTCGCCTCCGCTGCTATGGCGCGAGCCTCGGCTCCGTCTAAGGTGTTTTCAAGTTCCGCAACCTTTTGGTTGGAACTTTCTAGGCTTTCCATCGTTTCGGCACTATCGCGGTATTCAATTTTCTTTTTACGGCCGCAGGCGATGGGTAGCAGCGCAACTGTTAAGATAAGGACAAGGCTTGCTTTAAAGTTCATGGATTACCCCAAACAAATATATTTATAAAAACAAACTATAGTTTAATTGGTGTTTTTGCAAGTGGAATAATTTTAATCAATGAAAACATTATATTGCTACGTGGTGGAGGGCGGTCGGTTGTATTCACTGGAGTGTTTTGATGGCAGTAGTCAATGATATGCTGATGATATTTTGATAGGTATCGTTGCCTG
>MDTC01242228.1_pt1 | contig 11460 bp, 21 predicted proteins | sample 811181 | NCBI WGS metagenome assembly MDTC01 (sample SAMN05326644, study PRJNA326480) | marine metagenome | isolation source: seawater | place: Pacific Ocean: North | collected 2011 | reverse complement strand
TATTGCCATGTTCACCCTTGATTCACACAACACTTCGTACCTATATCGAAGAGAAGATAGAACATCTTACTGGCAACATTGTCGAAAGGAAGCGGAAGACGATCTCTTCGTAGATGCTAATGGTTTACAACTTGATATGTTCGGGAAACCTGATCTACCTATAGACTGGATTAGAAAAGAAATTTTATGAAAATTGAATTTGAAAAACAATTTGGTGAAGGCACAGATCCTTGGTATGCAAAGGCAGAGAGGTGGGCGAAGAAACAACGCTTCCCCATCTCATTTTTATTGCTTGGTATTATTGAGTGGTTGAAACAGAAGTGGATAGATATTAAAATAGAAAATACAATGAGAGATGTAGATATACAAGCAAAAAATATAGTGGAAGCATGGGAGAAAGAAGATAAACCCACTACCATTATTACCACTACGCCATCTGAAGTTAAAGGTTTAGATGACATGGAAATAAAAAGAAACGTTTGACAGTTTAACATTCATGTGTTATACTGATTAGGAAATATCTTCTCCTCTCTAAATAACTACAGATTGGGGTACGCCATGATTGATTTAACCGCAATAGTTGTACTATTGACTATAGGAGCTTTTTTTGTAGGAGCACTTGTAAGCTGGATAGTTAAAGACTATGTAGATTCTTATATTGATAATGCTGCATATGCAAAAGCTATATCTCATCCTGAGATGTTAAATGAGGATGGTACTGTAGATCGGACAGAACTTTTAACAGTAATGTTTGATAGACCAGAAGAGGAAGAGGAACTCGAAGAAGAGTAATTATGAATGACATTGACTTCTCTCGCATTGCAAATTCCTTAGAAAGAATTGCCAATGCACTAGAGCACTTCAATATTGAACACGCTCACATTGACGAGATAGATCACAATCACGTTGAAGGTGATGTAAACACTCACGCTAAAACTTGGTAATGATTCTCGTTGATATGAACCAATGCATGATCAGTAATCTGATGATGCAAATAAAAGTTGGTGAAAAACTTGATGAAAATCTAGTTCGTCACATGGTATTGAACTCTCTAAAATCTTACAATAGAAAATTTAGAGAAGACTACGGCGATATGATTCTTTGCTACGATAGTAAACACTATTGGAGGAAGGATTATTTTCCCTACTATAAACAGAATAGAAAAAAAGATAGAGAGAAATCTAATCATGATTGGAATGCTATCTTTGAAATCTTGAATAAAATTCGTGATGAGATAAGGAACAACCTTCCTTATATTGTGATGGAGGTAGATGGTGCTGAAGCAGATGATATTATCAGCGCTTTATGTAAGCATCTACATCAAACATATCCCCAAGATAAGATTCTTATTTTATCTGGCGATAAAGATTTTATTCAACTAAAAAAATTCAATACTGTAACTCAGTATAATCCTTTGCAAAAAACTTTTGTAGCAGATTTTAATCCTACAGAGTATATTGCAGAACATATCATCAAGGGAGATAGAAGTGATGGAATACCAAACTTCTTATCTGCTGGTGATACATTTGTGACAAATAAAAGGCAACGACCTATTAGTAAAAAGAACTTAGAAAAATGGATCTATGCTGATCCATCTGTGTTCTGTAATACTAAAGAGAAGCTTGATAACTATGAAAGGAATAAGACTCTTATAGATTTGGAATGTATTCCAGATGATTTGAGAGCTCAAATTCTCAATGAATTTACATCGTTAAATAGTAACGATAAAACAAAGTTGTCTGTTGACTATTTTGTCGAACACAAATTGGTGTCTTTAATGAATAACTTGGAGGACTTTTAAAATGGCCGATTTAGACAAAAACCAAATGTTACTTTCTGAAGTCTTACAGAAAGTATCTAATGCAAAAACAAAACCAAAAAAGATTGAACTATTAAAGCAACTAAGAACAGATGCTTTAACTTCAGTTTTAATATGGAACTACGATAGTAGTGTAGTAAGTATGGTTCCAGAAGGTGAAGTACCTTATACACCTAATGATGCACCAGCTGGTACTGAACATACAAGACTCTTACAAGAGTATCGTCAGTTATATCACTTTGTAAAAGGTGGTAACGATACTTTAAACAGACCTACAAGAGAAAGAATGTTTCTTCAACTTCTTGAAGGTTTACATGCTGATGAAGCATCTTTAATTTGTTTAATCAAAGATGGTAATCTTCAAAAGAAATATAAGATTACAAAAGCATGTGTAGATGAAGCATACCCTGACATACAGTGGGGTAACAGATCATGAAAATACTTCATGAAGATTGTGATCCTAAGTTAGCACAAGATAAGAAATTACCTTATACCGCTTACTTAGTTTGTTATAAAAAAGACAATACAGGAACACTTCACCACGACCTCACAGTTGCTGGTACTCAAGTAGAAATATTTGATCATTACTATGACAAATATAAAAAGGGTTTCCAATGGATGAAACAATCCGAAGGAAGAATTGCTCCTAATTTATGGAAGATTAAAACCGAGGCACCGCCTCCTAAGAAAAAGAAATGAAAGATAAAAAAGCAGCAAAGAAGTTAATAAAAAAATATAAAGAACGTCCTTATTTGTATTCCAAAGCGGACGTTCAATATGCTAAACTTATACAAAACAGAATCAAACTATTAAAAAAATATGAATCAAGTGAATCTGGTAAGTGTGACTCCGAAAGCAGAAGAAACGATGGGGTATGTAGCGAGAGTCAGCAACCCCAAGAACCAAGAAAATCCAAACGTCAGTGGTTTATTAGGTTACTGCATAAAGCACGGTCACTGGTCAGTTTTTGAACAAGCACACATGACGGTGGAGATCAATACCACCAGAGGTCTTGCTGCTCAAATATTACGACATCGTAGTTTTACATTTCAAGAGTTTAGTCAAAGATATGCTGACACTAATTTGTTAGCAGAAGAGATTCCTATGTTTGATCTTCGACATCAGGACTATAAGAATCGACAGAATAGTACAGATGATGTACCGAAGAACAAGAAAGCAGATCTTCAATATAAAATTGCTGAACATTTTGTTGAAGCAATGGATCTCTATAATGAACTTCTTGCTTCTGGTATTGCAAAAGAATGTGCTAGATTTGTCTTACCACTTGCTACACCAACCAGAATTTACATGACAGGTAGTGTTCGTTCATGGATACACTACATAGACTTACGTTCTGCTCATGGTACACAGAAAGAACATATGGATGTTGCGAGAGCAGTTCAATGTATATTTGTAGGAGAGTTCCCAATTGTAAGTGAGGCTTTAGGATGGAACACTATGACCCACAAGTAGATGATTATGTCATCTGGACTACGGATCTAGGAATGAAACATGAAGGATGGGTTTATTTTAAAGCAGAACCTTCAGAACCAAAAAGAGGATGGAGAACTCCTTCAAGATATATTACAATCGAAATAGGAGTAAAACCTAAACCATATTGTAACTATGCTAAAAATGATCCTCACAAAATGATTCATGTTTTGTTATTATGTTATGAACATCAATGGAAAAATTTAAAGTATGTTAAACATCGGAGAGTAGAAGATAGACCAGATAACGATCAAGAAATGATCGATATGTATAAATCTCAAGACCGACCTTTGGAATATTAATTATGAATCTTTGGAAAGAATATAAAAATGCATTGAACAATGCTATCAAATTAAAAGAAAAGGAAACATGGGCTACATGGGAAGGTAAAGGAACTCATCTTGTAGCAAAAACATATACAAATAAACATCTCATTAAATCAAGAGAAGTTGAGATATGGTCTGATAACTCATGTATCTATAATAATATTTTGTATCCAAAGACAGGCAGTAATCTGCCTTGTTTTGGTATGGATTTGATGGCGTTTAATGAGAAGAGAGTGATCGTAGTATTTGATTTCCAACATCCTGTAGAAAATCATTTACTTTCTTTTGATGATCTACCAAAGGCAGAAAAAGAATATAGATTTTTTGAAATGGGTAATCATTTTTCAGAAAATATATTTGTTAGATATTGTAAGATGGAAGAAGTGGATGCTTATGTATCTACATTTAAGCATTACTTGACTAAGTACAAAAATATGTTACAATTAGAGAAACCAAAACACAACGACACGAGTGTGTACAAAGACTTCGATGCTTATATGACTAGACTCGATCCTGTAGGTGGATATCTCAAAGGTAAGTTCGGTCAAGAAAAAGCAGAAAGTCTTGTCAATGATTTTTTATTCAATTTCAAATGAATATTTTTGTTACTAATCCATCTCCAATAACATCTGCACAAGTATTACCCGACAAGCATGTTGTCAAGATGCCATTAGAATCATGTCAAATGCTTTCTATTATTTTTTCTCATTGGTATCATAATTGGGGTGACGATCTACTCAAGAAAAAAGATGGTGTACCTTACAAAACATCTAAAGGTGCATTTCGTAATCATCCATGTACTCAATGGGCTGCTGCAAGTATGCCAAATCTTGCATGGTTAATAGAACACGGAATTGCTTTGTCAAACGAGTACACACATCGTTACGGTAAAATACATTCCTGTGCTGCACCATTATACGAGTCCAGAGAAATATTCAATGCTCGTTCCAAAACAGATGTCAGTTGTTATCCATTGGTTAAGTCCTTTACCAGAGCAATGCCCGATGAGTACAAACATAACACAAGGATTGACACTTTTACTGCTTACAAAACTTACATTGCCTCCAAACCTTGGGCTGCATCTAATTATCTTCGTGACCCATCCAGAAAACCGAATTGGTTATGACTAAATAACTTTGTAAAGATTCATTAATTATGGCAATTTATCCTGTTGTACACAAAGAAACTGGAGAGAAAAAAGAAGTCTCGATGAGTATTAATGACATTGATCAATGGTACTCAGATAATCCTGACTGGCAGAGAGATTGGCAAGCTGGTGTTGCTTCATGTGGTGAGGTAGGTCACTGGAAAGCAAAAGTTGATGGTGGATTTAAAGATGTTCTAACCAATATTAAAAATCATCATCCAGGCGCCACATTTGATCCTAATTCTTACTAATTATGGCAAGAACAAAGAAGAAATCTTTAGCGGAAACCCCAGATAAAGTATTAAAAAGAAAGAGGCCTATTAACTCTCAGTATCTTTTAGATATTGAACCTCTGACTCCAGCTCAAGATAAAGTATTTGCTGATTGGGCAAACGATAAAAATTTATATCTCTATGGTGCTGCTGGTACTGGTAAAACATTTGTTGCATTATACCTTGCACTTAGAGCTGTATTTGATGACCATACTCCTTACGATAAAATATATATCGTAAGATCTCTTGTTGCTACAAGAGAGATTGGTTTCTTGCCTGGCGATCATGAAGATAAATCATTCTTATATCAGATACCATACAAACAGATGGTACAATATATGTTTGAGATGCCAGATGATGATTCATTTGAAAATCTTTATAACAATTTAAAGGTACAAGATACTATTTCATTTTGGTCTACAAGTTTCATTCGTGGAACAACATTAGATAGATCAATTGTTATAGTTGATGAATGTCAAAACTTGAATTTTCATGAATTAGATAGTATAATGACAAGAGTCGGAGAAGATACTAAAATTATGTTCTGCGGCGATGCTCTACAATCTGATTTAGTAAAGACTAATGAAAGGAATGGCGTGTACAACTTCCTCGGTATCATAAGAAACATGGAAGAGTTTGGTGTAACTGAATTTGGTATACCAGATATCGTTCGTTCTGGATTAATCAGAAGTTATCTTATAGCCAAGATTAATGCTGGATTGTAATGTTTAATCACTGTGAAATAGATGTTGCTCCATTAAAAAGAGTCAACATAAAAGGTACAAGATATTATAAAGTTGGAGATCAAAAACTTCCGTCTATAACATCTATTACCTCCCACAAATCTAGAAAGTCAATTGCAGAATGGCGCCGTAAAGTTGGTGCAGCAGAAGCAAACAAAATTTCTAGACGTGCTGCAAGTCGTGGCACTGATACACATACGATTACTGAACACTATCTAAAAAATTTGGAACTTCCAGAGGTTCAACCATTATCAGATTTTTTATTTAAAATATCTAAACCTTTTTTAAATAATCTTGATAATATATACGCTCTAGAAAAACCACTATATAGTTTACAGTTAGGTGTTGCAGGCACTGTCGATTGTATCGCAGAATATAATGGAGAGTTATCCATTGTAGACTTCAAGACTTCAAAAGAACCAAAACCTAGAGAATGGATTGAAGGATACTTCGTACAAGCAGCTGCTTATGCTTGTATGTTATATGAACTAACAGGCTTAACTGTTAAAAAACTAGTAATTATTATGTCATGTGAAAATGGAGAATGTGAAGTCTATGAAGAGTACAACAAGTCCAAATTTATTAGATTACTTATGCAATACATCAAGGACTGGAAAGCATTTAATGAAACAACAAAAGGATGAACTCGAAAATTTATTAGATGGTAAGTTTTTAACTGCTTCTAAATTTTCAATGGAAATAGAAAAGATCGTCCTTGCTTGTAAAGGAGAATTGAATTACATGGAAGCAGTGATTTGTTATTGTGAAGAACATGACATTGAACTGACTACAGTAAACAAACTTATTTCCAAACCACTTAAGGAAAAGATTCGTGCTGATGCACAAAGACTTAATTGTATTAAACGAACCACTAGAGCAAAACTGCCACAAGTGTAATGACAGGTTTTGATGTCTACAAAACTTACCTAGCATTAAAGTTACATTTCACTAAAGATAAGTATAACTATTTTACTTTCAATGGTAAATCTAGGGCATCTCAATCAGCGTTTGATAAAAGAAAGGATAGATATTTTTTTAAAAAATTAGCTGCAAAGTTTGATCATGATACAGTTGTAGAATATTTTGTATCATACTTTGTAAACAATAACAACACATGGATTGGCGATGTATCAATACATGGTTCTAAAGTATATACTGATTGGAAGAAAAAAATTCAAAGCATGTCATTTATGTTTGAGAATGATATAGATTATCTATTAGATATCTGTAAGTTTGAAAAGATATTTGAATGTGAATCTGGCAATCATCCAATCTTATTACAATCATATTATGGAGATAGAATTACATTGGAAACATTAGTTATTTTAAATCAACTTTTAAAATATATTCCTGACTTTGACAAACAAATTATAGAACCTGTAGTATGGCCTGAGACAAGAAGACAAGTGGTAAAGTACGAACCATTCCTCGATATAGATCGTGATAAATACAAATGTATCCTATTAAAAAAACTCGCATAGAACATGGCATTTTTTGATAATCCTATCATTAGAGCTGAGTCAGTTGAATTATTTGAAGTCTATCAAAGGTTGGTTGATTTATCCTCTAGAGGTACGTTGCTAAATAATGAAGAAAAAAAAGAATACTTAGAAAAAGTTGGTAGAGTTATAGAATTACAAAAGGTTTTATACTTTCGTGCAAGATATTCTAAGGAAGAAGATGCTGCTGATTTCATAGAATACTTAAAACAATCTGCAAAACTATTGGGATATACAAACGGTGATATTGATGAGTGCTTTGTTACTATGCAGGCAGATGTTGAAAGAGCATTAGAACGCTTTGATAATGATTGACAAATACCAACTAATATGTTACACTAAAAAAAGTAAGCCAAATACTAAAAAATACGGAGAACAAACATGTCTTTTTCTGCACTGAAGCGAGATTCTGCTTCTGCTTTTCAAAAATTAACTAAGGAACTAGAAAAGGTTTCATCTGGTGAATCAAATGCTAAGGATGATAATCTTTGGAAACCTGAGATGGATAAAGGTGGTAATGGTTACGCTGTAATCAGATTCCTGCCTGCACCCGATGGAGAAGATCTTCCTTGGGCAAAACTTTTTAGTCATGCTTTCCAAGGTCCTGGCGGCTGGTATATTGAAAACTCATTAACAACTATAAACAAGTCCGATCCTGTTGGTGATTTGAATCGTCAATTATGGAACTCTGGATCTGATCGTGATAAGGAAACTGCTCGTAAACAAAAACGTAAGTTATCTTATTACAGTAATATATTTGTTGTTCAAGATCCTTTACATCCTGAGAACGAGGGTAAAGTATTCTTGTATAAGTATGGAAAGAAAATCCATGATAAGATTGTCGAAGCTATGCAACCAGCATTTGCTGATGAGACTCCTATCAATCCATTTGATTTCTGGAAAGGTGCTAACTTCAAATTGAAGATTCGTAAGTTAGATGGTTACTGGAATTATGATAAGTCTGAGTTTGATAAGGTATCAACTCTTGGAGACTTTGATGATGAACAGTTAGAAGCTATCTACAAGTCGCAACATTCTCTTACAGCATTTACTGATGCTTCAAACTTCAAAACTTATGAAGAACTTGAGAAGAGAATGAACACAGTTCTTTCTGCCAAGAAGAAGGTATCACCAATACCTAATGAAGATCTTGAGGATGAGAGTGAAGGTCGTGGGCCTATACCATCTGTTTCAGCAACAGCTGAACCTCCTGCCCCTCGTGTTGATGAGGAAGAGGAAGATGTAATGTCATACTTCTCAAGACTCGCAGAAGAGTAATACGAATTTCAAAATTCAATAAAAAAAGCCTCGAAAAAATTTTCGGGGCATTTTTTTGTCTAAAAGGTTTTTGTTTATCTTTGATATGGTTCTGATATTCTTAAACCACCTTTAGTAATTTTATATTTTGTATCATACTTCAATAGAGATTCTAATTCATCCTCTAATACAGATAAGTATTGCTGTTTAGGACAAATAATTTCTCTCTTCTTTTCATTCTCTTGATATTCCCATTCTCTATTTGTAATCTTAGTTAGTCCTGTTGTAGCAGGAACAGTATTTACTACTTGAGTATTAGTACTACCACCAGACTGTGTAAAATATTTAAAAGTCCAGTTTTCAGCACTACCTGATTCATTTTGTATTTGTGGAACATAGTTTGATGCTTGTTGAGCATTAGTTCCTTCATAGTATTCTACAATGATACCTTGTTCTAACACTACACCTAAATTATTATCAGTAACTTTATTTGTTTCCCAATGTCTAGGATCATCGATTGCAGATCCATACTTACTATTCATATAATCTTCTAATTCATTTGACGAAAGAGGCCATTCTCTACGAATATCAATAATATTATTCATTAATAGAATTGTCCAATACCATTTTGTATCATTATACTTTTTATATGCAACTTCCTCTACAGTTTCGCCAGGCGTAACAGTATATGGAAGTGAAGAAGAAAAAATACTATTAAAGTTATCTCTATTTCTTACTCTACGAAAGAAATTTTTAGATACCTTATAGTTATCTTTAATCTTAAAGTCAGGGTATAAAAAATTTGGTTGTGAATCGAAAAACATTTTAATATCCTAGAGCAAGTACTTCTTGTGATGTAATGATTTCAGTCTCAGTAAATCCTAGAGTCATATCATAAGCAACTGGATTTGCTCCTTCATAAGTTGCCCATATATTATCTGGAGTATAATTAATTTGTACATCTGTCATAACGCATGGTTTAATTTTAGGAAGAGAATCAATTCTTTGACCATTATCTCCATTCTTCCAATGCAATCTAAACACATGAGGAACAGTTAACCAACGATCAGAAATATTTCCACCATCAAGACTAGCACCACCTTCTGTAAGTCCTAGTTTAGCAGCATAATCTGGTAACGATCTTCCTCTTAAAACTTGAAGAATATTTTTAATTGCTCTCGTTTCTGCATCATTTCTTGGAACTAATTTCCAATTAAAGTTAAAAGTTCTCATTCCAACTCCACCAAATACCTGTTCAACATATGGATTTAAAATTTTACCAAAACCATTTTGTGTAAACTGTGCTGCACCACCACCTAAACCAGGCAGTTTATCTAATATACTCATTACGATTCCTTGAGAACCAGCAGATGCAGCTGCTTGAAGTGTAGACGCAATATTTCCTGCTGAAGCATCATTTGCAATTTGTTTTGCTAATGATGGTAGAATTTTACCTGCTATACCAGATCCTTCATTATATTTTGGATTGTCTTGATAGTTTACATTTGCTGGTATGGGTAATAGAACTCTTTCTTTAACGTTTGCTTTAGTTTTTGATTGTGTATTACTAAAGAACGTACCATCTGCAATTGTAAGTGTGGTAGATGAAGTTCCTACACCACTTTCACCAGAAGCTTCATTAACTTGTCCGTCAGTTGTATTACTTTGTGTTACTGTAAACTGTTGATCTCCTGTCTTTTGAAATTCTACTACATCTATTTGTAAAAAGTCATGTTGTTCTGCAAGAGGCCATCTCAACTGTCCATATGATGCATATGTATTAGCTGAATTATTTTTATCGAATGATGTTAGATTGCTTAGTTCCGATGGAACAGTGTATGATTTTGAGGCCATAAATACTAGGAAGACCGCTATTTCTCTATAGCTATATATGAATACTTTGAAGGGCAGATTTACACCAAGGAACATTAGGAAGTATAGAGGTGATTATCGTAACATTATTTTTCGATCATCTTGGGAACTTAAGTTCATGAAATATTGTGATTCCAATCCTAATATTTTAGAGTGGGGCAGTGAAGAGGTTGTAATTCCATACAGATCTCCATTAGATAATCGAGTACATAGATACTTTCCAGATTTTTATATGCATATCAAGGAATCAAATGGTACTACCAAAAAATACTTGATTGAAGTGAAACCAAAAAGACAAACAAAACCGCCAACAAAACAAAAGAGACAAACAAAAAAATATATCTATGAGGTAACTGAGTATGCAAAGAACCAAGCAAAATGGGAGGCTGCAAATCAATTTTGTTTAGATAGACGATGGCAGTTTAAAATTATCACAGAAGACGAACTTAAGGTATGAGTGTTTTTAGTTTAGTTCAAGAAGCAACAGGAGATGAACCACGTTCCTACGAGTGGTATCGGAACACGGTGAGAACAATTTTCAAACAAAGTGATTTGTTTGCCGATCTTGCTGAGTTAGAAGAGACTCTTGTACCAAGTCCAGGCTCACTCTATTTGTTTGAGTATAGGGCAGTTTACGCAGAGAGATTAAATTTTTATGATAGATTTCCTTTGGTGTATGTAACACAGGGAGGACTACAGTTTAAAGGATATAACTTACATTATCTGAACTTGAGAGATAGATTATATACAGCAACTGTATTACAGAGTGGAGTTCTGCCAAAGATAGATAAGAGGGCTTTTCATAGTTATTTGACTGAAGGCCTAGAAACACCGATGTTTGTGATAAATAGTGATGATTATAAGACTGCTTCTTTCTTACCTGTAGAAGATTTTGGTGGATTAAGTAAACTTGCTGTCTGGAACGGGGCTAAACAATGACACTATCAAACTTAAATGAATTTAAATCTAAGTTTCAAACTTATGGTTTCAGTATGGCGAACCTTTATGATGTTCAGATAGATGTTGGTGGTAGT
>MDTC01250703.1_pt1 | contig 11464 bp, 9 predicted proteins | sample 811181 | NCBI WGS metagenome assembly MDTC01 (sample SAMN05326644, study PRJNA326480) | marine metagenome | isolation source: seawater | place: Pacific Ocean: North | collected 2011 | reverse complement strand
TAAAAATCATTTATTTATATTGTTTAAACAGATAGTTGAAAATAACTAAAACAAAAATTTTTTAAAACTGTTTTCTATAAAATAAAAAGTAAATATATAAATGGTTTTTTGTAAAAGTTGTTAACATATTAACAATGTATAATAATAATATGTTTTTTAAATATAAAAATTTATTTATTATAAAACAGTTTTAAAAAATTATTGTTTTAGGTATCTTTAACTACCTAATTAAATAATATAAATAAACATTTTTATATAGGTTAAAAATGAAATTTTCCACATCTAAATCTGAATTACAAAAAGCATTACAAAAACTAGCAAAAGCAATACCAACCAGATCTACTCTTCCAATATTAAATTCTGTTTTTATAAAAATAGAAAAAACTGAAGCTTTATTAAAATCAACAGATTTAGAAATTGCAATAGAATCTAAAATACCCGTTAGTGTTGAAGAAGAGGGTGCTGTCTGTGTTCCTTTAAAAACACTTTTAAACATTACATCTGAATTACCCGAAACAAGAATAACAATTGAAACAAACGAAAAAAACAAAACCATAATAATAACAGATTTTGGAAAGTATGATCTAATGGGAAATTCAGCAGAAGAGTTTCCAGAAGGAATACAACACAACGAAAACCAAAAGATGAGTATATCACTAAGTGTTTTTAAAAAAATAATAGACTCAACTCTGTTTGCTGTTAGTAAAGATGAATTAAAACCATCTTTGTCTGGTGTTTGTTTCAATATAAAAAAAAACAAAATAACAGCTGTTTCTACTGATGGTCACCGGCTAGTAAAACACATAGAAAAAGAAACTGGAACAACCGAAGAAATAGAAAACATAATTATACCTAAAAAGTTTTTGTCTTTTGTTTTAGCTCAGACAGGAGAAGAAAACATTGTTTTGAGTTTTGGAAAAAACACCCTTAAAGCGACACAAGGAAAAGAAACAACAACAACAAGATTAATAGATGAGGTTTTTCCAGACTATGAAAATGTTATTCCAAAAGACAACAATAAAACATTAAATATTAATAAAAAAGATCTTTTAGGAGCCATCAGAAGGGTTTCTATTTTTTCTAATAGATCAACACACCAGGTTGCTTTAAACCTTTCCCTTGAAAAGTGCGAGGTTACAACCGAAGATCCAGAAAGATCATCTAAGGCAAAAGAATCGGTATTAGCAACCTATCAGGGTGATGAAATTAGAATAGGATACAATGCAGAATATTTAAAAGACATAGTATCTCATGTTCATGGTGAGAATATAAACATTAAATTAGGTTCTTCTGTTTCGGCTGCTTTGTTTAGTTCTTCAGAAAACGAAGAAACCGAAGAAAATATAATGCTGTTAATGCCAATTAGGTTAAACAACTGATTCTAAGATTTAATATAGAAATTTTTGGGCATTCAAACAATTAAGCTTAGCTGTGTTAGGGTACACGAAAATTCTGAGTTTAGTTTTAATCCAAACCTTACAATTATTTTTGGTAAAAACGGATCGGGAAAGACAACCGTGTTAGAGGCAATTAATTTAATTTCAATTGGTAAAAGCTTTAAAACACACAGACAAAAAGAATTGATTAACAATAAATTTGATAATCTTGTTGTTGTTGGATCTTTTTCAGAAAATGATCAAAAAAAAGATAAAATAGCGGTCAGCGTTTCTAAATACGATGGGCAAAAAATAAAACTTAACGGGAAAACAATTAACAACCGGAAAGATATAATTGGAAGAAACCCGGTTGTTGTTTTATCGCCGGAAGAACAAAAAATAACAACCGGACCACCATTATCAAGAAGGCAGTTTTTTGATAGAATTTTTTCTACTGTTTCAAGTGAATATATTTTTTTATTACAAAAATATAACAAAACATTAAAACAAAGGAACGCTTCTCTTTTGTTGCAAAATAAAAAAGAACAAGAAGCCTGGATAGAGTCTTTATCTGATTGCGCTGTGAAGCTTTGGTTCCATAGACAAAAAAAAATTGAAACCTTTAGCCATGTTTTTTATAATATTTCAGAAATGTTTGATAATAAAATAAATGTTAAAATAAATTATTTAAAAGTCACCCCAACAAAAGAAAAATACAAAGAAGTGCTTTTTCAAAATTTAAAAAAAGACATTGAAAAGAAAACAACATCAACAGGCCCCCACCGTGACAATATTAACTTCACGTGGTTTAAAAAAAACACAAGAACACACTGTTCACAGGGTGAAAATAAAATATATCTTGTTTTGTTAAAGCTTTCAGAACTGCTGTTTTTAATCAACGAGACAAATAAAAAGCCTATTTTTATGATGGATGATCTGTTTGCAACACTCGATATAGAAAAAAGCAAAAGAACGGTTGAGGTTTTAGGCGAACTAACAAAAAAAACACAAAAAAACTTTCAAACAATTATAACAACCACGGACATAATAAACCTAGAAGAGAGCGGTTTTCTTACAAAAAACATCAAACACAAGACACACCACCTTAGAAATTAATGGAGCACATACAAAAAGCAATAAACGGATTTTTAAAGAACGCTGGTCTTGAAAACGGGGTTGCGCAACAAAAAGCCATAGAAGTTTGGGCTGAAACGGTGGGTGAAGAAATTGCGAGAAACACAAACGCAGAATCTATAGAACATGGAACGTTAATGATAAAAACGAAAAACCCCGTTTGGAGACAAGAGCTTTTATTTCAAAAAAAAGAGATAATAAAAAAACTTAACCAAAAGCTAAAAAAAAGCATAATTAAGGAAATCAGGTTTTTATGAACAAAGATAAAAAACAAATAGACTATAGCGCGGAAAGTATAAAGGTTTTAGAGGGGCTTGAGGCGGTAAGAAAAAGACCCGCTATGTATATTGGCGACGTTGGAAAAAGGGGTTTGCACCACCTTGTTTATGAGGTCGTTGATAATTCTATTGATGAGGCCCTTGCTGGTCACTGCACAAAGGTTTCTGTTTTTTTTAATCCCGATGGTTCTGTTACCGTTGAAGATAACGGAAGGGGTATTCCGGTTGATCTTCACAAAGAAGAAAAAAAACCCGCGGTTGAGGTTGTGATGACAGTTTTGCACGCAGGCGGGAAGTTTGATAAAGACTCTTATAAAGTATCTGGTGGCTTACATGGCGTTGGTGTTTCCGTTGTAAATGCGCTTTCAGAGTGGTTGTGGGTGGAAGTAAAAAGGAATGGAAAGGTTCACCGCCAAGATTATAAAATTGGCGACCCCCAAAACCCATTAAAAATAACAGGCACAGCAAAAAAAACAGGTACAAAAGTATGTTTTTATCCAGATGCTACTATTTTTAAGACTATAGATTTTCAATATGCTATTATTGCTGATCGTCTTCGGGAGCTTGCATACCTAAACAAAGGCCTTGAGATTGTTTTAAAAGATCAACGAACAGAAAACGGAGAATCAGATTCGTTCAAATTCAAAGGAGGGTTAAGTGATTTCGTTAAATACCTAGATGAACACAACAACCCACTTCACAATAAAATTATTACTGTCAGTAAAGAAGATGGCGAAGTTCCTGTTGAGGTTGCCATGCGCTATGGGAACACGTATAACGAAAACATTTTAACTTTTGTCAACAATATCAACACAATTGAAGGAGGAACACATCTTTCTGGTTTCCGATCTGCGTTAACAAGGGCTATGAACAATCATGCTGCAAAAAACAACCTAATTAAAGCAAAGAAAAACGAAAAAATCACTCTTTCCGGTGAAGATTTTAGAGAAGGTTTAACTGCAATTATTAGTGTAAAAATAGCAGAACCCCAGTTTGAAGGACAAACAAAAACAAAACTTGGAAACGGTGATGTAAAAGGCATTGTAGATAAAGTTCTGTATGAAGGCATATTGGATTTTTTAGAGCAAAACCCCTCTGTTGGTCGCCGTGTAATTGAAAAAGCTCTTTTGGCGGCGCGGAGCCGAAGCGCAGCCAGAAAAGCACGTGAACTAATTCGAAGGAAAAGCGCCCTGGGGGGATCCTCTCTCCCTGGAAAGTTGGCGGACTGTTCTAACAGAGACCCTGTTTTTTGTGAACTATATTTGGTTGAGGGTGATTCTGCTGGTGGCTCAGCAAAACAAGGACGAGACAGGAGAACACAGGCAATTTTACCCCTCCGGGGTAAGGTTATAAATTCCGAAAAAGCCAGAGTTGATAAGCTTTTATCCAATAACGAAGTCCAATCTATGATTACAGCTCTTGGTGCTGGATTTGGTGGTTCAGAAGATGAAACAGGCGAAAGGTCTGCTGGTGATTTTGATGTAGATAAGCTCCGCTACCAAAAGATTATTATTATGACTGACGCAGATGTAGACGGGTCACACATTCGCACACTTCTCCTTACTTTCTTTTATCGAAAAATGAAAGAAATCATTGATGGTGGATATCTTTATCTCGCTCTTCCTCCGTTATACAGGGTAGGCCAAGGAAAAAAAGAGGCATACGCATATGATGACAATGAGCGAGACCTTATTATTGAAAGAATGCAAAAAGACAATAAAAACACAAAAATAGCTATCCAGCGATACAAAGGCTTAGGTGAAATGAACCCAGGCCAACTGTGGGAAACCACCATGGACCCAGAGCGCAGAACTTTGTTGCAAGTTACGGTAGAAAGCGCAGGTGAAGCAGCTGAAACATTTCAAAACCTCATGGGAAGTGACGTAGAAGCACGTCGAACTTTTATTGAGAAAAACGCGAAATTTGTCGTCAATCTTGACGTTTAAACTTTAGGAAATATTTATGGTTGATTTTAATAGAGACAACACACTCCCACGTGATATAGTGGACGAAATGAAAGAGAGTTATCTTAACTATTCCATGTCGGTTATAGTTTCTAGGGCTTTGCCTGATGTTCGCGATGGATTAAAACCGGTACATCGAAGAATATTATTTGGAATGAGCGAACTGGGGTCTGGTTGGAACCGCCCGTACAAAAAATCTGCTCGTATTGTTGGTGATGTGTTAGGGAAATATCATCCTCACGGCGATAGCTCTGTCTATGATGCTTTGGTACGTATGGCGCAGAGTTTTTCCATGAGATATGAATTGGTGGATGGACAGGGAAACTTTGGATCTATTGATGGTGACAATGCCGCTGCTATGCGTTATACAGAATCTCGTATGACACGAATGGCTAGTGAAATGCTAAAAGACTTGGATAAAAACACAGTTGAATGGGATCGAAACTTTGACGAAACACTAAAAGAACCAAGTGTGTTGCCATCTACTGTTCCAACTCTTTTAGTTAACGGTTCAGAGGGAATTGCGGTTGGAATGGCCACAAAAATCCCACCACATAATCTTACTGAAATTATTAATGGTTTAGTTGCTATTATAGATAAGACCGATATTAGCACGGATGAAATAATGCAACACATTAAAGGGCCAGATTTTCCAACAGCGGGTCTTATTATGGGTCTGGATGGGTTAAAAGAAGCATATGCCACTGGTCGCGGAAAAATAAAAATGCGCGCCAGGGCCCACATTGAAACAAACAAAAAAGGGAAAGACAGCATTGTTATCACAGAGGTCGCCTACCAAACTAATAAGGCGAATTTAGTTGAAAAAATAGCAGACCTTGTGAGAGATAAAAAAATTACAGGTATTACAGATCTTCGGGACGAGTCAGACAAAGATGGAATCAGGGTTGTGATTGAAACAAAACGGGATGCCGTACCAGAGGTTATATTAAACCAATTATATAAACACACCCAACTTCAAGATACGTTTGGAATTATTTTACTTGCATTGGTGGATGGCATTCCCAAAATCATGCCTTTAAAAACAATTTTAAATCATTTTGTTGATTTTCGCCATGAAATTGTGGTTAGGAGAACAGAGTTTGATTTAAAAGAAGCTGAAGCTCGAGCTCATATTTTAGAAGGGTTAAAAATTGCCTTAGATAATATTGATGAAATAATAAAAATAATTAGAGGAAGCAAAGACCCTTCCCAAGCAAAAGAAGGGCTTATGAATGGCTTTAATCTTTCTGAGATACAATCCCAGGCTATTTTGGATATGCGATTACAAAAATTAACAGGGTTAGAGGTAGACAAAGTTGTTGCTGAATATCGAGAAGTAATAAAAATCATTGCCCACTTAAGGGGTGTTTTAGAAAGCAAAAGCCAAAGGATGGAAATTATTAAAACAGAGCTATTGGCGGTACAAGAACAATATGGGGACGAACGTCGAACAGAAATTGTACCTGTGGATTCCAATTTTACGATGGAGGATATGATTGCCGAAGAAGAGGTGGTGTTGACAGTTACTCATCAGGGTTATATCAAGAGAACCGCATTAAACACATATCGAACACAACGAAGAGGCGGTAGGGGTGTTCAAGGGGCTATGAGCAAAGATGAAGATTTTGTTGAACATCTTTTTATTGCTAACACTCATAATTATATGCTTTTTTTCACAGATTTAGGTAAGTGTTATTGGTTAAAAGTCTATGATATTCCTCAAGGTGGTCGAGCTACGCGCGGCCGCGCTATTGTAAACTTGATTGGCTGTGCTTCCGGTGAAAAAGTTGAAGCCTTTGTCAGTGTAAAAGAATTTGATGATCAACACTACATAGCTATGGCGACCAGAAACGGTATTGTAAAAAAGACAGTTTTATCTGCTTATGGTAAACCAAGAAAAGGCGGTATTTATGCAATTGAAATTCGAGATGGTGATAAGCTTATTGAAGCAAGAATTACCAATGGGGAGCACGATATTCTTTTGGGAACTTATGAGGGAAAATCTATTCGGTTTTCTGAAGCTAATGTTCGCCCAAGCGGTCGGAAAACGATGGGTGTAAAAGGAATTAAATTGAGTTCAAAAGAAGATTATGTTGTTGGTATGCTTGTCGTACGTCGTGAAGGAACAATTTTAGTTGCGACTGAAAAAGGGATGGGAAAACGCACCGATGTAATTCAATATCGCACCCAAACAAGAGGAGGAAAGGGTGTGATGACAATGCGCTGTACAGAAAAAACAGGGAAAATGGTAAATATTATGGAAGTGGTAGACTCAGATGACTTAATTATTATTACAGACTCCGGTGTTTTGATGCGTCAACCTGTGGCTGCAATCCGAACGATTGGTCGTGTGACTCAAGGTGTTAAGCTGGTAAAACTAGATGAAGGCACAACAATTTCATCTATAACAAGGGTAATTAGTGAAGAAGAGCCAACCACCGAGCTAAAAAAAACTAAAGAGGAAGTCAAAAACCCAGAAAAGTAAGATGATAGATAAAAACAATTTAAAAAGAGTTTTATCACAAATCGTTTCTGCAAAAAAAAAATCTAATAACAATAAGACGGTTAAAATAGTTGCTGTCACTAAAAACCACCCTTCATCTGTTATTACCTCTTCATATAATGAAGGTTTACGCCATATAGGAGAAAACAGAGTTCAAGAAGGTGAAAAAAAAATTAGAGAAATAAACAACAACAACTTTCCTGATTTAACTAAAAGGTTTATTGGGCACCTACAATCAAATAAAGTTAATAAGTGCCTTGATGTTTTTGATACAATAGATTCGGTTCATTCGCTTAGGTTGGCAAAAAAAATATCGAAAAGAGCAGGCGTCATTGAAAAAAGAGTCCCAGTGTTGTTAGAGGTTAAAACCAGCAATGAAAAAAGAAAATCAGGATTTAACGTTGAAGAAACAAATGAAATGTTGTTGTGCTCAGAGCTTCCAAATATTCAAGTTAAAGGCTTAATGACAATGGCTCCGTTTACAAAAGATCAAGAAAAAATAAGAAACTCTTTTTCTACGCTAAGGTTTTTATTGGAAAAACTAAACAAACAAAAACCTGAATTAAAAATTTTTGAACTTTCTATGGGAATGAGTTCGGATTTTAAAATCGCAATAGAAGAGGGCTCAACAATGATTAGGCTTGGCACGGTCTTATTTGGAAAACGAAAAACTTAATTCGATAAAGCAAGGGCTATTTTTGCACCAAGCTTAACATTGTTTAAAGCTAAAGCTTGGTTTGCAACAAGAGAACTTCCTTTAGACAGGGTTAATATATTATCTAGTAAAAAAGGAGTTAGTTCTTTACCATAAATTTTTAAATCAGCTGCTTTTTTAAGTGCTTTTTCTATGTTTTTTTCTATTTTTTGTGATGGAATATCATATTTCTTTGGTATTGGGTTTGAAACCAAAACCGAAGACGTCAAGCCAAGAGACCGGTGGTTTTTAAAAGCATCTATAATTTTTTTTACAGCATTAACACGTTGAATTTTAAAGTCTGTTTCTCGAGAATAAAATGCTGAAAATCGATTTGTTCCATAACCCAAAACAATAACACCATTTGTTTCTAGGTTTTCTATTGTTTTTCCAATGTCTAGTATTGCTTTTGCGCCAGACGAGATAACAATCATAGGTGTCTCTTTTAAAGAAAGAAGATCTTGAGAAACATCAAAAACGCTATTAAAACCACGGTGAACACCCCCAATCCCACCTGTCGAAAAAACAGGAATTCCCACAGTGTGTGAAATTTGCATGGTAGCAGAGACTGTTGTTCCGCCAGACCAGCGGTTTGTAATTGCAAGACCAAGGTCTCGCCTAGATATTTTTTGATTTTTTTTGTTATTACAAATAAAAGCAAGCTGATCAAAAGAAAAGCCAATATAAATACAACCATCGATTACACCAATTAAAGCAGGAACAACACCAGCGTTTCTACAGATTTCTTCTGATTTGTTTGCAAACTTTAAATTGTCTGGATACGGCATACCGTGTGTAATTATTGTTGATTCAAGAGCCAAGACAGGTTTGTCGTTTTTAAGAGCAGCAATAACTTCTTCGGATTTGATAATGTGGCGAATAACTTTTAAAACCTAAGTTTGTTGGATAAAATTATAATAAAAATTATAAAAAGAAAACACAACAGATATGATAAAAATAGATCCACATAAATTTGGCCTTTCAAAAAGAACTGTGTTGTATAAAGAAAAAAACAAGATACTAATAACAGCCAAACGAAAAAGCCGGATTATAATGAAAGACGGCTTAAGGCTTGTTCAGATTGCAGAAAAAATAAAAAAAAGCAATAAAGAACAAAAGGTGGCGTTGTTTACAAATGCTCCGATATGTAGTAAAACAAAAAGTTTTTTAATAAAAAACAGAATTTCAATTCTTGATATTTAAAAAATTCCAATTTAAAAACAGATTTTAATTTGTTTTTACCAAAAGACAAACAGATATCCAAAGAGGTTTTTTTACTGGCGCTACCAATAATACTGAGTAACCTAAGCCGGGTTATAATGAGCATTGTAGATATCGCTATGGTTGGGCGACTTGGAAAAGAAGCAATTGTAGCGACTGGAATGGGTGGAATGTTAACCTGGGGAGCGTTAAGCGTAGTTTTGGGGGTTCGAACTGCGGTTCAAACAATTACATCCAGAAGAGTTGGCCAAAAAAGAAAAAAAGAGTGTGGAACGGCCTTTCACAACGGCTTAATCATGGCGTTAGTCTATGGGGTTCCCGTTTCTATTTTTGGAATGCTTTTTTCAAAAAACATCGTTCCTTTTTTTATAAAAGATGAAGTGGCAACGCCTTTAACAGTTGAATATACGAGCATAGTTTTTTTGAGTATAATTTTTTCTGCAATAAGTTTTGTTTTTGTTGGGTTTTTAACTGGAATTGAAAAAACAAAACCACACCTTGTTGTAACAGTTGTAAGCAACGCTCTAAATGTTTATTTAAACGCTGGTTTGATTTATGGGTCCGAAGGAATTAAAACGCTTATTGAAACAAAAGTACCTGGGTTAACTTTATTATCTGGTCTCTGGAGCTGGGCATCTTTCCCCACGCTTGGGGTAAAAGGTGCGGCAATTGCGACTTTGCTATCAACGGTCTTTATGTGCGCACACTATTCTCTGTATTTATTTAATAAAAAAATGAGTCATGATTATAAAGTCTTTTCTTTTTCATTGAATACTAAAATGATGAAAACACAACTTCGTCTCGCTGTTCCAATGGGTCTTCAGGAAACTGTTATAGCTGTGGGGTGGAGTGTCTTTTATAAAATAATGGGAATTATTGGTTTGGTAGAGCTAGCGACAACCGAGCTTGTGTTTGTAATAATGCACGCTTCTTTTATGCCGGCGATCGGGGTTGGTCAAGCCTGTGCAACTCTTGTGGGAAAATATATGGGAGAAAAAAACATAAAAAAAGCCGAAACAAGTATATATGAATCTATAAGAATTTCTGAGTATATAATGGGCACTATGGGAATATTGTTTGTCCTTTTTCCTGTTTTTTTTCTTCGATTGTTTACAAACGACCCTGAAATAATTGCGTTTGGCACCATTGGCATAAGGGTGGTTGGTTTTCTACAGTTTGTTGACGCAATAGGAATGACCTTGTGGTTTGCTTTGTCAGGTGCAGGAAACACTTTTTTTCCAGCGCTGGTTGAATCTTTACTTATTTGGCTTGTAATGATTCCAGGAAGCTGGTTTGTTGGTGTATATCTTCAGGTGGGTTTTGTTGGTCCGTTTGTTTTGCTTCCGTCGATATACATAACCTTTGCCACCGTTATGGTTATAAAAATCAGAAAAGGGGACTGGAAAAAAATTGAGGTTTAATTTAACAGAGTTCATTCTTTTTTAAGCAGTAACTATTGTAAGTTCAGCACCAGAATATTTTAAAAAAACTTATTTTTATGTCTAAATCATATGTTGATTCCGACCCCAAAGAAACACAAGAGTGGATAGACTCTATTGATGATGCGTTAGAAGAGCACGGTTATGAAAGAACGCGTTTTTTATTAGAAAAACTAATAGACCACGCACAAACACACGGAGCCCGGCTCCCATTTAACACAAACACACCCTATATTAACACCATTCTTCCGATCGAACAGCCGGAGTACCCAGGAGATCGAAAAACAGAAAGAACAATAAAGTCCACCGTACGGTGGAATGCCATGGCGATGGTTTCAAAAGCAAACAAAGAAACACCTGGAATTGGTGGGCATATTTCAACGTATGCATCAGCTGCCAACTTGTATGAGGTTGCGTTTAACCATTTTTTCAAAGGAGAGAAACACAAAGCTGGACCAGATCTGGTTTTTTTCCAAGGGCACGCTTCTCCCGGAATTTATTCAAGAGCTTTTTTAGAGGGGAGGATTAAAAAAGAAAACCTTTCTAATTTTCGAAGAGAGCTTGCGCCTTCTGGTGGGCTTAGTTCTTATCCTCACCCTTATTTAATGCCTGATTTTTGGCAGTTTGCTACCGTTTCAATGGGACTTGGTCCTTTGGTTTCAATTTATCAGGCTAGGTTTATGAGGTATATGATAGATCGAGGTTTTACTGAAGATGCAGGTAGAAAAGTCTGGGCTTTTTTGGGCGATGGAGAAATGGATGAGCCAGAATCTTTAGGTGGGTTAACATTGGCGGGTAGAGAAAAATTGGACAATTTAATATTTGTCGTAAATTGCAATCTTCAAAGACTTGATG